>ENA-OWRC01001140-OWRC01001140.1-human-gut-metagenome-genome-assembly--contig:-NODE-1140-length-28387-cov-5.727022_pt1 | contig 28387 bp, 20 predicted proteins | sample MGYA00248268_ERZ651895 | MGnify/ENA primary metagenome ERZ651895 (study PRJEB26924, sample SAMEA4378242) | human gut metagenome | biome: human gut; feature: human-associated habitat; material: faeces...
AGAGGGATTTCGTGTACGTGCATACACCACTGATCACCGGAAGTGATTGTGAGGGTGCGGGAGAGATGTTCCAGGTAACGACTATGGATCTGAATAATGTACCGAAGAATGAAGACGGAAGCGTAGATTATTCCAAAGATTTCTTCGGAAAAGAGACAAGCCTTACCGTAAGCGGACAGCTGAATGGAGAGACTTATGCACAGGCATTCCGTAACATTTACACATTCGGACCGACATTCCGTGCAGAAAACTCTAATACAACACGTCATGCGGCAGAGTTCTGGATGATCGAGCCTGAGATGGCATTTGCAGATCTGGACGACAATATGTTTGTTGCAGAAGCAATGTTAAAATATGTCATCAATTATGTACTGGAGAATGCACCGGAAGAGATGAATTTCTTCAATTCATTTGTGGATAAGGGACTTCTGGAGAGACTGCACAATGTAGTATCTTCTGATTTCGCGAGAGTGACATATACAGAGGCCGTTGAACTTCTTGAAAAACACAACGATAAATTTGAGTACAAAGTAACATGGGGAACAGATCTTCAGACAGAGCACGAAAGATATCTGACAGAAGAAGTCTTCAAACGTCCGGTGTTTGTGACGGACTATCCGAAGGAGATCAAAGCATTCTATATGAAGCTGAATGATGACGGCAAGACGGTTGCGGCAGTAGACTGTCTGGTGCCGGGAATCGGTGAGATTATCGGAGGAAGCCAGAGAGAGGATGACTACGATAAGCTGAAATCAAGAATGGACGAACTGGGACTGAAGGAAGAAGACTACAAGTTCTACATGGATCTTCGTAAATACGGTTCTACAAGACATGCAGGTTTCGGACTTGGATTTGAGAGATGCGTAATGTATCTGACAGGAATGGGTAATATCCGTGACGTGATTCCGTTCCCAAGAACCGTAAATAACTGCGAATTATAAAAAAGAATAGAGTTACAGAGGACTGCCGCCCGGATGAATAAGATTCTGCGGGCGGCAGTTTTTTGATATCCGAATCTTCATAGGAAAATGCGTTCTGCAAATTTGTGTAAACCTCCCAAAAACCTGCAAAAATTGAGAAAAAATGTAGCATAAATATAATTGACATAATGTATAATAAGTAGTAGTATCAAAATACAAAAGATATAGTAACAAATACTACATGTAAAAATAATAAATACTATTTTGCTAAAAGGAGGTCATATTATGTTACAGATAGGGATTCGTGAACCGGGAAGCGCCATTACACATTTTATAGCTATGATGATGGCAATATTTGCCACATCGCCGTTGTTAGTCAAGGCTGCGCTGAATGGAAATCATACAACGATTCTGGCAATGGCCGTGTTTATGGGAAGCATGGTGCTGCTTTATGGTGCAAGTACGGTGTACCATTCGCTTGTTGTCCGGGATAAAATTTTAAAGATATTCCGCAAACTCGACCATATGATGATATTTGTCCTGATTGCCGGATCTTATACGCCGGTATGTCTGATCGTACTTGGCGGGAAGTCGGGTTATACGCTGCTTGCGGCAGTGTGGGGCATTGCGGCGGCAGGAATGCTGATAAAAGTGCTCTGGATCAACTGCCCGAAGTGGTTTTCATCCGTGATCTATATCGCAATGGGATGGGTGTGTCTGTTTGTATTCCGGGAACTGTTAGCCACTCTTTCCCAGGCAGCATTTTTGTGGCTGCTTGCAGGCGGTCTGATCTATACTGTCGGCGGTGTGATCTATGCATTAAAACTGCCGGTGTTCAACGCGAAGCACAGTCAGTTTGGCTCCCATGAAGTATTTCATCTGTTTGTCATGGCTGGAAGCATCTGCCATTTTGTATTCATGTATCAGTATGTAGCGTGAAAAATAAAACGATTGCCGGATAGATTTTATGGAAAAGTTAGGTTATAATGTAACAGCAATGAAAAATGAGCAGTGACAGGCAGATGAGAAATGAAATGCCTGTATGAAGAGGAGACAGATATGAGATATACGTTGGAAAATGAAAATTTAAAAGTGGAGATTGACTCATTTGGAGCAGAGATCAAATCTGTAAAAAGAAAATCAGATAACTTTGAATATATGTGGTGTGGTGATAAAAAGTACTGGGGCAGAACATCCCCTGTATTATTTCCGTTTGTCGGTGCGCCGAAAAACAAAGAATACCGTTATGACGGAAAAACTTATACGATGGGACAGCACGGATTTGCAAGAGATATGGAGTTTACATTAGAGACACAGACGGAAGAGAACATCTCATTTGTACTGACCGATACTGCGGAAACCTGTGAAAAATATCCATTTCATTTTGCACTGCACATTGGTTATGAATTGTGCAAAAACGAGGTGAAAGTAAACTGGACTGTGGAAAACACCGACACAAAAGAATTATATTTTTCCATCGGTGCACATCCGGCATTCAACTGCCCGGTTCACGGAGAGGGAAATAAAACCGGATATGGTCTCAAATTTGGCGGCCTGGCAGATACTATTCATCATCATGGAAACACACCGGACGGTATGGCGGTGATGGAGGATAAAGTCCTGGCACTGAAAGATGGCTGTGTGACATTTACGGAAGGATTCTTTGATGAGTGCACTTACATGGTCGAAGGAAAACAGACCGGAGAGGTTTCCCTGCTTGACCGTGAAGGCATCCCGTATGTAACCGTAAAATTTGACACTCCACTATTTGCAGTATGGTCACCGGAAGGAAAAAATGCACCTTTCGTCTGCATTGAACCATGGTACGGAAGATGCGATGCCACAGATTTTACCGGCACATTGCAGCAGCGCGACTACGAAAACATGCTGCCGCAGGGCGGAACATTCAAGGCAGCTTATAGTATTGCATATCTGTAAGATAGAGTCAGCAAAAGGTGGATCATAAAAATAAAAAACGCAAAAGCATGTAAAAAAAGCATAGCTTTTGCGTTTTTTTCATATAGTGAAACAGAATCGAAAACCTGTGGAGTGGTCAATGAATATACAGTCAAAAATGAAAACAAGAGATGCAAAAAACAATCCGGTCACTGCGGTATTGGTGTCCGTGCTGGTCATGTTCCTTTTAAGCTGCCTGTTCCTGTTACTGTTGGCTGCACTGTTATATAAGTTTGATCTGAGTGAATCGGCAGTAAAGGTGGGAATCGTTGTCATTTATATCGTCTCCGGAGTGATCGGTGGATTTTTCATGGGAAAGATCATGAAAACACAGAAATTTTTATGGGGATTTGCAGCGGGAGCCATTTATTTTTGCATTTTATTCCTGATATCAGTGCTGGTTAAACAGGGAGTCTCCATGGAACTGCCGAAAGTGGCGACAACATTTATTCTATGTGCGGCATCCGGGATGGCGGGCGGAATGATAAGTTAGTGGTTACTGTCAGGGTGCCAATTAGCATATAGACAGGACTTGCGCAGAATATCAGCGGCGTGCTATACTCAAAGAAAATGTGCATGAATGAAAAAAATTATCAATGTTTCATGCAGAAAAAGATACGCACGAGGAGGAAGACATGGAAAGACAGAAGAGACAGGGAGCAGAGTACGAGTTTTACGGAAAACTCCCGCTGAAAAAGGCAATCCCGCTAGGATTACAGCATGTGCTGGCAATGTTTGTGGGAAACCTGACACCGATCCTGATCATCTCAGGGGCATGTGGTATTGCAGGTGAGGAGTTCGGCAGTCTGCAGGTCGATCTGCTGCAGAATGCGATGTTGATCGCCGGGATCGTGACACTGATCCAGTTATTTGCGATCGGACCGGTTGGTGGAAAGGTACCAATCATCATGGGAACGAGTTCCGGATTTATCGGTGTGTTTAACAGTGTGGTTCAGGTAATGGGAGGAGGAATCCTTGCATATGGAGCCATTATGTGTGCATCCGTCATTGGTGGTTTGTTTGAGGGAATCCTTGGATTTCTGTTAAAGCCGCTCCGCAGATTTTTCCCTGCGGTTGTAACGGGAACCGTTGTACTGTCGATCGGATTGTCACTGATCGCGGTCGGCGTCAATTCTTTTGGCGGCGGCAATACGGCAAACGACTTTGGTTCAGTAGAAAATTTACTGCTCGGAGCAGCTGTTTTACTGATCATTGTAGCAGTGAAACACTGGATGAAAGGTATGGCGAGTGCATCATCGATCCTGATCGGTATTGTGGCAGGCTATATCATTGCTGCGATCATGGGACTGGTACTGCCGACAACAGCAGTCAATGCGGATGGTGTGGAATACACAAAAGCCTGGGTGTTAAACTGGGATAAGGTTGCAAATGCAGCCTGGTTTTCCGTTCCGAAATTAATGCCGGTCAAACTGGTATTTGACTGGAGAGCAATCATTCCGGTTCTGATCATGTTTGTTGTTACCGCGGTTGAAACAGTCGGAGATATCTCCGGTGTTATGGAAGGTGGAATGGGCAGAGAAGCTACCGACAAAGAACTTTCCGGCGGTGTCATCTGTGATGGAATTGGTTCTTCGCTTGCAGCACTTTTTGGTGTTCTGCCGAATACTTCTTTCAGTCAGAATGTAGGACTTGTCACAATGACGAAAATCGTAAACCGTATGGCGCTTGCATCCGGAGCCGTATTCCTGATTTTATGTGGTTTATTCCCGAAACTTGCAGCACTGATTTCAATCATGCCGCAGAGTGTACTTGGAGGAGCTGCCGTTATGATGTTTTCATCCATCGTGATCAGCGGAATCCAGCTTATTACCAAAGAACCGATGACGATGCGCAATATCACGATCGTCTCCGTCGCATTGGGACTTGGCTATGGAATCGGATCCAGCAGCGGCATCCTTGCACATCTGCCGCAGGGCATCCAGCTGATCTTTGGCGGTTCCGGTATTGTTCCGGCAGCCATTGTGGCGATCATCTTTAATATTATCCTGCCGAAGGATGCGGAATAAAAAAAACTTCCCATATGAAAAAAGTTATGTTATACTGTATAAGTTAACAGAACTCCGCGCGAAAGCGAATAAATACATAGTATTACGGGGAGCGGGCAAATGGCGTATCCCATGTGTGCGGAAATTACAAAAAAGGAGAGAAGCATCATGAAACATGTAAAGACATTAAATACCAAGAGATTACAGAACACAATCAAAAAAGGCGGCTGCGGCGAGTGCCAGACATCCTGCCAGTCTGCATGCAAAACATCCTGTACAGTAGGAAATCAGAGCTGCGAGCACAAATAAGATTTGAGCTGGTACAGCCGGGCATGCATAGCATGGTAAAAATTGTGCATATGAGTGCCGGATATGCCATCATGGCATCATACAAAATGACTGTGTGATACAACGATGAAAATCATACGGTCGGATATAAGTGAAATCTGCAAACGACCGTTCGCATAGCGTGCGGTCATTTGTACGTTTTATCGGCAACATTAAAATGCCGTAATACTTGAAAAAAATACATTGATTTGCAGAAAACTTTAAATGTTTTGCTGTAAAATCAGATAGAAAGAGAGGAAATATTATAGTGGTTCATCAGTATAAGAACAACGGCTATGATATTGTTTTAGATGTAAACAGCGGAGCGATTCATGTGGTGGATGACGTGACTTATGATGTCATTGAGATGATCGATCAGAGCCAGCCGGAATCGTATGCAAGGGATGAGATCGTATCTGCACTGTCCGGAAAATACGGCAAAGAGGAAGTGGAGGAAGCAATCGATGAAGTCCAGACATTGATCGATGAGGAGTCACTTTTTACAAAGGACACTTACGAAAACTATATCATGGATTTCAAAAAACGCCCGACGGTTGTCAAGGCACTCTGCCTGCATATTGCACATGACTGCAACCTGGCATGTCAGTACTGCTTTGCTGAGGAGGGAGAGTACCATGGAAGAAGGGCACTGATGTCCTTTGAAGTTGGAAAGAAAGCACTGGATTTCTTAATTGCCAATTCAGGTAACAGACGAAATCTTGAGGTGGATTTCTTTGGCGGCGAGCCGCTTATGAACTGGCAGGTCGTAAAAGACTTAGTTGCCTACGGAAGAGAGCAGGAAAAGCTGCATGACAAGAATTTCCGTTTTACACTGACCACAAATGGTGTGCTTTTAAATGACGAGATCATGGAATTCTGTAATAAAGAGATGGCAAATGTGGTCTTAAGTATCGATGGAAGAAAGGAAGTTCATGATAAGATGCGTCCGTTCCGCAAAGGGGCAGGAAGTTATGATCTGATCGTTCCAAAGTTCCAGAAATTTGCAGAGAGCAGACATCAGGACAAATATTATGTGCGTGGTACATTCACACACTACAATCCTGATTTTGCAGCAGATGTACTTCATCTTGCGGATCTTGGTTTCAAACAGATCTCCGTGGAGCCGGTAGTTGCAGAACCGAGTGAACCGTATGCGATCACAGAGGAAGATCTTCCACAGCTGTTTGAGGAATATGACAAACTTGCAGCGGAGATGGTAAGACGTCACAAAGAGGGAGATGATTTTAATTTCTTCCATTTTATGATTGATCTTGAGGGCGGTCCATGTGTGGCAAAACGTCTGTCCGGCTGTGGTTCAGGAACCGAGTACCTTGCAGTGACACCATGGGGAGATTTTTATCCATGTCACCAGTTTGTCGGCAATGAAAAGTTTTTACTTGGCAATGTGGATGAAGGTATAAAAAATACAGAGATCCGTGATGAGTTTAAGTGCTGTAATGTCTATGCAAAAGAAAAATGCAGAAAATGTTTCGCAAGATTCTACTGCAGCGGCGGATGTGCAGCAAATGCGTATAATTTCAGCGGTGACATCTGTGGGGCATATGATATCGGATGTGAATTGCAGAAAAAACGTATTGAGTGCGCGATCATGATCAAGGCTGCCGAGGCCGATTGTGAATAAAAAAGAAACAGGAAGGAAAAAGAAAATGAAAAAGAGTAAAGCAGCAGTCATATTAGTTGCGATTCTCGCTGCATTTGCGGGACTTGCCTATTATGCATCTATTATTCTTTCATCGACCGGTATTGGGGAAGAAATGAGTATTCCGCTTGGACTTGATCTGTCCGGTGGTGTATCGATCACCTATCAGGTCATGGATGAAAATCCGAGTGCAGAGGATATGAGTGATACGATTTACAAACTCCAGAAGCGTGTGGAAAGTTACAGTACAGAGGCATCCGTATATCAGGTTGGAGATGATCGTATCGCCGTTGAGATCCCGGGTGTTACGGACGCAAGCAAGATTTTGGAAGAACTTGGTAATCCGGGTTCCTTAGAGTTCCAGCTTTCAGATGGTACCGTATTTATGACGGGTGACCAGGTGGCAGATGCACAGGCTGCAACAACCACAGATCAGTATGGAAACAAGCAGTATGTGGTACAGCTTACACTGACAGATGAGGGAGCAAAGACTTTCGGAGAAGTTACTTCTGAAAACGTCGGAAAAGCACTTCCAATCGTATACGATGGAGAAGTTATCAGTTATCCGACTGTTCAGGAGGCAATTACCGGAGGTACTGCACAGATTTCCGGTCAGAGCACCTTTGAAGAGGCACAGACTTTAGCAACACAGATCAGAATCGGTTCTCTTTCCCTGCAGTTATCAGAGTTAGAGTCCAGTGTGGTAGGAGCACAGCTTGGAAGCCAGGCAATCTCCTCCAGTTTAAAAGCGGCAGCAATCGGTCTTGTGATCGTAATGGTATTTATGATCATTGTATATGCAGTTCCGGGTGTCGCAGCAGCTTTAGCACTTGCAATTTATACAGCACTTGTGATTGCAACTTTATACTTATTCGAGATCACATTAACATTACCTGGTATTGCCGGTATTATCTTAAGTATTGGTATGGCAGTGGATGCGAACGTTATCATCTTTGCACGTATCCGTGAAGAAATTGCATCAGGAAAATCCGTGATTACTGCAATGAAGAATGGTTTCCACAAAGCGATGTCTGCAATCTTAGATGGTAATATCACAACATTGATTGCAGCGATTGTTCTTATGGGATTAGGTTCCGGTACTGTAAAAGGATTTGCATATACACTGATGATCGGTATTATCCTTTCCATGTTTACAGCACTTGTTGTCACAAGATGGATCCTTTATTCTTTCTACTGGTTAGGACTGAGAGATGAAAAATTCTACGGACGTGCAAAAGAGAGAAAGACGATCAATTTCCTGCAGAAGAGATATGTATTCTTTGCAATTTCTATTGCAGTTATAGCTGCCGGATTTATCGGTATGGGAGTACATAAGGCATCTGGTCAGAACTCCCTGAATTATGGACTTGACTTCATGGGAGGAACTTCCACTACTGCTGATTTCGGCAAAGAATATACGATCGAAGATATTGAAAATGATATTATCCCGGTTGTAAAAGAAGTAACTGGAGACAGCAATATTCAGGCAAACAAAGTAGAGGGAACAACTCAGATTACGATCAAGACACGTACTTTATCCAAAGAAGAGCGTGATGATCTGAATAATAAGCTGGCAGACAGTTTTGATGTAGATGAATCCACCATTACATTCCAGAGTATCAGTTCCACGATCAGTGGTGAGATGCGTGCGGATGCAGTCAAGGCGGTTATTATCTCCACAATCTGTATGCTGATCTATATCTGGTTCCGTTTTAAAGATATCCGTTTCGGTGCAAGTGCGATCATTGCCCTGATCCACGACGTACTGGTTGTACTTACCGTATATGCGCTGATGCGTATTTCAGTCGGCAATACATTTATCGCATGTATGCTGACGATCATTGGTTATTCTGTCAACGATACGATCGTTATCTTTGACCGTATCCGTGAGAACCTTGCATTAAAGCATGGTAAACAGACAAGGGAAGATCTGATGGAAGTAGCAAACCGAAGCCTGACACAGACCTTATCACGAAGCATCAACACATCCATAACAACATTTATTATGGTATTTATGCTGTTCCTTCTTGGTGTAGCAAGTATTCGTGAATTTGCACTGCCGCTGATGGCAGGTATGATCTGCGGTGCATATTCATCTATCTGCATTGCAACCGAGTTGTGGTATGTGATGAAAGTTCATCTTGGTAAAAATAAAATAACAGAATAAGATCTGTTGAAGAAAAGTGAAAGTCCTGGCAGTTATTTGCCGGGACTTTTAAGATTCATAGGAAATTACGTCCTATGAATCTTAAAGCCCTCCGGGCGGGATCACACTGCGTCGGAGATGAATTATGTCGCGGAGGCGACACCGCCGCAGGCGGTGAATCCTGTAGAACAGGATTCTATTTTAGAAAAAAGGAGAAACATATGGATACGATCGCAGCTTATCTGATCTTTTTAAATCTGGTGGGCTTCCTTATTATGGGAGAGGATAAAAGAAGGGCGAAAATGCATCGATGGCGGATCTCAGAAAGAATGTTATTTTTAGTCAGCATTTTAGGCGGCAGTATCGGAACGTGGGCGGGAATGTATGTGTTCCGCCACAAGACGAGACACTGGTATTTTGTTATAGGAATGCCGCTGATCCTCATTTTACAGATCGCAGGTGCCATCTGGCTTTATCGTCAGGGCTTATATCATTTATAATAATTTGATATAACTATTCTGGCATTTGGAATTGCCAAAAAAAGGAAAGTCATATATAATGATAAACATAGCAAAAGACAAGTGTTTTTCGTAGAAAGACACATTGATCAAACAGCAAAGAAAGGGAGAATTACGGATTATGTATACACTGGAAGATATTCAGGCAGTTGATATGGAAGTGGCAAATGCCATCACCGATGAATTTGAACGTCAGAACAGTCATATTGAGCTGATTGCATCCGAAAACTGGGTAAGCAAGGCAGTGATGTCGGCGATGGGCAGTGTTCTTACAAATAAATATGCGGAAGGTTATCCGGGGAAAAGATATTACGGCGGATGTGAGTGTGTGGATGTTGTAGAGGAACTTGCAAGAGAGCGTGCGAAAGAGCTGTTTGGCTGTGAGTATGCGAACGTACAGCCACATTCCGGTGCACAGGCGAATATGGCTGTACAGTTTGCCATCTTAAAACCGGGTGACACGGTCATGGGAATGAACTTAGATCACGGCGGACATTTGACACACGGAAGCCCTGTAAACTTTTCCGGTACTTATTTTCACATTGTACCTTACGGTGTCAATGACGAGGGATTTATTGATTATGACAAAGTAGAAGAGATCGCGATGGAGTGCAAGCCGAAGATGATCATCGCAGGTGCAAGTGCTTATGCGAGAACCATTGATTTCAAGAGATTCCGTGAGATCGCAGATGCATGCGGAGCAGTTCTGATGGTCGATATGGCACATATCGCAGGACTTGTCGCTGCAGGACTTCATCCAAGCCCAATCCCGTATGCACACGTTGTCACAACCACAACACACAAGACACTGCGTGGACCGCGTGGAGGCATGATCTTATCCAGTCAGGAAATCGCAGACAAATATAACTTTAACAAAGCTATTTTCCCTGGAATCCAGGGCGGACCTTTGATGCATGTGATTGCTGCGAAGGCAGTCTGCTTTAAAGAGGCACTTCAGCCGGAGTTTAAAGTATACCAGCAGAATATTATCGATAATGCACAGGCACTTTGCAAGGGACTGTTAAGCCGTGATATTAAAATCGTATCCGGCGGTACAGACAATCACCTGATGCTTGTTGATCTGACAAATTATGATCAGACCGGAAAGGCAGTGGAGAAACTTCTCGATTCTGTCAATATCACCTGCAACAAGAATACGATCCCGAACGATCCGAAATCCCCATTCGTAACAAGCGGTGTACGTCTTGGAACGCCGGCAGTTACTTCCCGTGGACTAAACACAGAGGATATGGATCAGATTGCAGAGGCAATCGCCATGATGATCAAGGAGGGTGAACCGGCAGCTGATAAAGCGTGTGTAATCGTAAAATCGCTGACAGAGAAATATCCGCTGGAGAGATAAAAGAGAATAGAATATAATTTAATAATGAATAAAAAATGAGGAATCTGTTTCGTGACAGGTTCCTCTTTTTTTGTGATCTTTGAGTTTGTTATTTTACATCATCTGCAATACGGTACAGTGTGTACGAGGTAGAAATCGTATTTTTATTTTTATCGAGATATGTGATTTTCACGGTTGTCGGTGCCATAATATCACCATCACGGCTGTATGACTCATAAGAGTAAGTACCATATGTGTAAGAGTAGTCATGTCCGTAATAATATCCATAATGTCCTAACGGGATACTCTTTCCATTTTTTACAGTTTTTGTTCTCTCGGAGTTTGAATAAGTGGTTGAATAGGAAGAGTTTGTTTTTACGACCGGCTTGCTGTAAGTAGAGTATTCGATCTTCTTTAATTTATAACCCTTGTTCATTTTGACATTGACTTTGACAGAATTTTTATTGTAGACTGCCTTTGCGTAATCATATTCTTTGTTGTTAAAAGTTACACTCTTAAAAGGACTATTGTTAGAGAATGTCGGCTCGGTTACATTGACTTTGACAGTAAATTTTTTAATCTTTTTATTCTGTGCATTATATACATCAAAAGATACTGTGTATTTACCGGTTTTCTTGGCATAGACACCAACGTATCCGGAATTACTGGAGCTGGAAAGTGAAAGTCTTGTTACTTTGGCTTTCAGGTTTTTGCTCGATGTTTTGATATTTTTGATGTTTTTTCCGTTTGTACCGAGCTGTACGGAGATAGCCGAATCATTGACCATCGGATAATTTTTGTAATAAGAAACATCTACAGCCTTTGGGGCGCTTGGACCTGTTGCAGCAGATACCGGCGCAGAAGGGATCAGTAATAATCCGGCGCACAGGCAAAGTGTAAGAACAGCGCAAGTAATTTGCTTAAATAATTTCATATCAGATATCCTCCTGTTGGATTATTTTGCAAGACGGGAAATGGAATAAATACTCTCACATTCCTGCTTGGTATATTTGTCGATATAAGTAATAGTGATCTTGGTACGCGCAGCAAGTGAGGTAGAATAGTTTCTGCCGCTGGAATATGAATTATCAAATATATATGCGTACTCGCCAAGCTTTAAGGTGCTGTTGTTTTTCATTGTTTTTACAACTTCTTTACCTGCCTTATTGTAAGTGGTGACAGTGATTTTTTTCAGCGTGTAACCTTTGTTCATTTTAACAGATAATTTGCCGGATTTTTTGCTCGTAAGGGCATAATTAACTTCTTTACCTGCAAATTTGACAGATTTGACTGGCAGGTCATTTTTTACATATACTGTTACTTTACCCGAAGAAAGTTTGTTTCCTGATTTATCGCAGATATTATAGGTGACTTTGTATTTACCGGTTTTTTTGGCATAGAGGCCGATAGACGCAAAGGTATCCGTGTATGTATCGTCTGAACTGGTAGTATAATAGTGGGTGTTTTTTGCAATCAGATTTTTACTGCTGGTTTTGATGTTTTTGATATAACATACTTTGGCTTTTGGCAGATTGACATAGATTGCAGAACTGTCGAAAGAATTACTGGACATGCGAAGTACAGTGGTGGTCGGTTTGTTCCTGACGGCTGCGGATACCGTTGACTGCGGCTGCAGTAAAAGCATCCCGGCACAGAGACAGAAAGCTAAAAATAAGCTGACTGTTCGTTTGAAAATTTTCATAAGTGAATCCTCCTTGTTTATAAATATTTTATAGATGTTACAAAAACATTACAATATGAAGGGAAATTTTATACAATCATAAATTAAAAAATAAATAAGGGAATTTTAAGAAAATTTATAGCATTATATCAGGTAATTTTGATATGCCCAAACTTGTATTTTATGTCAGGTTATTTTATAATTGCATACAATAGATTGTGTATTTTATGAGCGGGGGGAGAGAAGAAAAAACAGAAACCCAGCCTGCCTGTAAAATATGCAGAAACGAGGAATATATGAAAAAACAGAGTAAAGGAGTTCCGACAAACCGTGATATCCGTTGGGACAGACTTGATAATACAGCACACCTTTTTCCGGTCATTGCCGGGGAGAGCATGAGCAATGTGTACAGGATCAGTGTTACACTGAAAGAGGAGATCAATCCGGAATTACTGCAGAGGGCACTTGATATGGTGCTTCCGAAGTTTGACGGGTTTAACTTAAGACTGCGGCAGGGGGTGTTCTGGTATTATTTTGAGGAAAACGGAAAAGCGGCGCCAAAGGTTCGCATGGAGAACAATTTTCCATGCAGATATATCCAGCAGAATAAAAACCGCAGTTATATGTTCCGTGTGACCTATTATAAATGCAGGATCAATCTGGAAGTATTCCATGTTTTGACGGATGGAATGGGAGGAATTAATTTCTTAAAAGAGCTGACTTACCAGTATCTGCGTCTGGCACATAAAGACCTGCAGGAAAAGCTGGGAGATTCATTAAGTGTTGATACGTCTTTGAACCGGGAAGACAGTTTCTTAAAAAATTACAAAAAAAGTTCCGCAAAAGGATACCAGACAAAAAAGGCATATCTGATCCGTGGAGAAAAGTTAAGACCGGGCGAGTTCGGCGTGATGCACGGTTATATGAAAATACCGGAGTTGAAAAGGGTCTGTCATGCGATGGGAATCAGTATCAACGAATATCTGGTAAGTGTGTACATCTGGAGCGTTTATACAGAATGTCTGCACGGCATGCCGTCAAAGTGTCCGATCCGTGTTGCGGTGCCGGTTAATCTGCGGCCGTATTTTAATTCTATTACCACGAAAAACTTTTTTGTCATGGTGTCCGCAGAATTTCATCCGACCAAAGAGACCTATACGTTTGCAGAGGTGGCTGCAATCGTGAAGGAAAGCCTGCGAAGCCAGATCAACCGGGAAAATCTTGAAAAGCTGTTTTCCTATAACGTTTCCAATGAAAAACTGCTGATTGCAAGAGTTGTGCCGCTTTTCCTGAAAAACCTTGCAATGAAGTATGTATATACAACTTCTGCACTTGCCAATACTGCGACGATCACAAATATCGGCAATATTTCCGTGACAGAAGAGTACCGCCCTTATGTGGAAATGTTTCATGCATTTCTTGCCATGTCAAAGGGGCAGCATCTGAAAGGAACGATCTGCTCTTACGGGGATACACTTGTATTCAGTTTCAGTTATGATCTTGTCGATGCGTCTGTGCAGCGTGGATTTTTCCGGAAAATAGCCTCGGACGGGATTGCGGTAGAAATAAAGAGTAATGGAGTAAATTATGAGTAAATGCAGAAATTGTAATGTGGAGATATCAGATGAAACAGAGCGCTGTCCACTCTGCGGATCCGTGTTAGAATACACAGGTGAAGTGGAGAATATGTACCCGGATGTGAGAGTGTACACCCGGAAAATGACAATGATCAGTAAAATCTATCTGTTTTGTGCACTTTTGGTTGAGGTGCTGCTCATTTATATCAATGTGGTCACCGAGTCACAGATTGCATGGAGTGCGATCACGGGGCTTGGATTCTTTTACGGATATATGCTGATCCGTTTTGCAATTCTTGGAAAGACAGGTTACCGCGCCAAAATCACGGTACTCACGCTGATGGCGATACTGATCGTGATCGCAATCGATTTTCTGGTCGGCTACCGCGGATGGTCTGTCAATTATGCATTGCCGTCGGCGATCATTTTAGTCGATGTTGGTATTATCATCTGTATGATCGTAAACCGCAGAAACTGGCAGAGCTATATGATGTGGCAGATTTTTATGATCTTATGCAGCATTGTTCCGGTAATACTGATTTTTACCGGTATCGTGACGGCACAGCTTTTTGCACTGATCGCATTTGCGTTTTCCCTGTTTCTGTTTCTTGGAACACTGATCATCGGAGACCGCAGGGCAAGGGTGGAACTGAAACGAAGATTTCATGTCCGCTGAGTTATATTTAGAATAAAAAAAACAGGAGCAATCGGATGAGAGAGAGCGAAGCGAGCATCAGGGGAAGAGTCATGAGGGACTTGATCGCCCATGTGACAAATGATCACCTGATTGGGAAAAAGATAAAAAATGGAGAACTGAGGAAAAAAATCGGGGATTCGGAGCCGCCGTGGAAATGTCCGGACTGTTTTTCATTAGATGTGATCGAGATGGATAATTTCTCCATGGAGTATTTACAGGCAAAAGAAAATCCGAATACGGAAAAAGTAATCTTACAGCTTCACGGGGGCGGATATGTCGGAGCGATGCGGAATGCATACCGTATGTTTGCCGGACTTTACTGTGAAGTCAGCCATGGAATGAGTGTTCTGACACCCGATTACCGTGTGGCACCGGAACATCCGTATCCGGCGGCTTTAGAAGATGCCTATGCCGCATACTGTTATCTGTTGGAACAGGGGTGGTTTTCCGAGCAGATCATCATCGCAGGAGATTCCGCAGGAGGCGGTCTTGCGATGGCATTATGCCATTATCTGAAAGATCACGGAAAGCAGCTTCCGTGTGGGATCGTAGCCATGTCACCGTGGACAGACCTTGCGGCGAGCGGGGAATCTTACGAGACAAACTTTGAGCGCGACCCGTTATTTGGAAAAACAAGGGACAGCCTTATTTATAATAAAGATTATATTGGGGATAACGACCCGTATAATGCTTATATTTCGCCTTTATATGGGGATTTCAGGGGATTTCCGCCGATGCTGATACAGGTTGGTTCCTATGAGATGCTGCTCTCGGATTCTGTGGATGTGGCTGCAAAAGCCAGAGAACAGGGAGTAAAAGTAAGAATCAGTATTTATGAAGGAATGTTCCACATCTTTCAGATGGCAGCAAAAATGCTGCCGGAATCTAAAAGAGCGTGGGTTGAGATCGGTAAATTTATTGATGTTTTGCTAAATGACTGACATCCATATAGACAGGGATACCGCTTTCGTATTTTACTGGAACTTCACCGAGTATGAGAGGTGAAAGGTAATCGATCAGTGGCTGTGTGACATCATTGCCTGCATCGTTGATCCATTCTCTCGGAATTGATTTTGCCTCGTTTGCAATGTGGCGGATCTCGGCATGCTCATAGGCGATTTCGTACGGAGCATCAGAGATACGGCGCATTGTTACCATGGAAGCGGTAACACCTTCCTCGGAGAGAGCAACCGCTTTCTGACCGAGAGTAAAAGCCTCATCAAGATCAGTCTTTGAAGCAAGGTGTGCAGCGCAGCGCTGTAATACGTTGACTTCCACGGAACGGACTTTAACGCCTAGTTTTTCTTTGACTAAAAATTCAAGTGTTTTTCCGGCTCCGCTTAACTGGCTGTGACCAAAGGTGTCAACAGAACTTTCGGAAGCACTGATATAGTTGCCGGAAGCATCGCGGATACCTTCGGATACGGCAACGATCACGTTATTGCGCTCGAAAAGCATACGCTTTACATCCAGTAAAAAGTCCTCTTTGTCAAATGGAACCTCCGGGAGATAGATCAGATGTGGTGCTGTATTATAACCGTTTCTTGCCAGTGCAGAAGCAGCGGTCAGCCATCCGGCATCACGTCCCATGATTTCCACGATCGTCACACTTTTGACTGCATAGATAAATGTGTCATGTGCGATTTCTAAAAGAGAAGATGCGATATATTTTGCGGCAGAACCGAATCCTGGTGTATGGTCTGTCTCACAGAGATCATTGTCGATGGTCTTTGGAATACCGACAATACGCACCGGACTGCCGATTTTTTTGCCATATTCGGAGAGCTTTAAGACGGTGTCCATAGAATCGTTGCCGCCGATATAAAAGAAAGCATCAATATGGTAAGTTTCAAACTGTTTGAAAATGAATACATAGGAAGAATCATCATCTAAATAATTTGGCAGTTTGTAACGGCAGGAGCCAAGATACATTGCCGGAGTGACCTTTAAGCGGTCGAGATATTCCGAATTCTGCTGCATTAATTCAGAAAGATTCGTCAGATCGTTGTTTAAAATACCTGTGATTCCGTTTAAGGAACCATAAACCGTGTCATACATGTCAGAACGCATTACACCGTCGATCACACCGGCAAGGCTGGCATTGATCGCAACAGTAGGGCCGCCTGACTGTGCTACCATACAGTTTTTTGGACTCATAAGAAAACTCCTTTGTGTTTGATCTTCTTTTTGCAATGTCTATCATACAAAAAAAGGCACGGTTGCGCAATCATTAAATTAAATAGAAAGAGTGATGGTATACCATGAAAATATGTACATTGTGTCCTAGAATGTGCGCTGTGGACCGAAAATCCGGTGAGCGCGGCATCTGCGGACAGACCACAGAGATTAAGGTGGCGCGTGCGGCACTGCACTTCTGGGAAGAACCCTGCATTTCCGGGGAGATGGGTTCCGGTGCGGTCTTTTTTTCCGGCTGTGCACTGCACTGTGTGTTCTGCCAGAATGAAAATATTGCAAATGGCACAGCTGGTAAGGTGATAAGTACGGAGCGGCTTGGCAAAATTTTTCTGGAACTCCAGGAAAAGGGTGCAAATAATATCAACCTTGTGACACCGGGGCAGTTTGTACCACAGATCATAAAAGCGGTAGAGCTTGCAAGAAATCAGAATTTAAAGATTCCCATCGTTTATAACACCAGCAGCTATGAAAATGTGGATACGATCCGTTCTTTAGAAGGAATTGTGGATATCTATCTTCCGGATTTTAAGTATTTTGATACCGCTTTGAGTGCAAAATATTCCCATGCGCCGGATTACCCTGCTGTGGCTAAGGCGGTGATAGCGGAGATGGTGCGTCAGACGGGTGCGGCAGTTTTTGAAAACGGGGAGGATTCCCTGATGAAGCGTGGTACGATCGTGCGCCATCTGATCCTGCCGGGGTGCACGAAAGATTCCAAAGCAGTTTTGAAATATCTGCATGAAACCTATGAGAATCAAATATATATCAGTATCATGCACCAGTTTACACCGCTCTCTAACGTGAAAAAATATCCGGAATTAAACCGTAAGATCACAGACCGGGAATATGATGAGGTTGTTGATTTTGCAATCGATATAGGGATTGAAAACGGTTTTATCCAGGAGGGGGAGACGGCGGAGGAGAGTTTTATTCCGGAATTTGACAATGAGGGAGTTTGAGGTTGACGCATTTTCGAATATCTCATATAATTCCATAGTGATGATGGCAATAGAGGGAGTGTGAAACGAATGAAGAGAAAAGTAAGATTCATAGCTGCACTTTTCTGCATGGGATGTCTTGTGACAGAACCTGCGGCAGACATAAAGGCTGCCGGAATCCAGGTGGCTGCTGCACAGACAACACTTTCCGCAGATAATTCGCTGGAAGTGTTATCACTTTCTGCGGGAACATTATCCCCGGACTTTACAGGAAAGACAGTACAATATACAGCTACCGTACCGAATGATGTCACAAGCGTTACAGTGACGGCAACACCGGTTAATGAATTTGCGACGGTGCAGTCGATCACAGGAAATGACAATCTGCAGGTCGGTACAAATACGATAAAAGTTGTCGTAAAGGCGCAGAACGGAGCACTCGCCCAGTATACGATCACACTGACCAGAGAAGATGGACAGACAGCAGACGGAACAGTGGATCAGCCGGCGGATGGAACAGACGGTCAGACAACAGACCAGCCGGCAGAGGGAACAGACAGTCAGACAACAGACCAGCCGGCGGATGGAACAGACAGTCAGACAACAGACCAGCCGGCGGATGGAACAGATGGACAGGCAGCAGACCAGAACACAGAGTTTGAAACAGAAGAAGCGGAAGATGTTTCTAATATGGAATATCTCCAGCAGGAATACAATGATCTCTCTGAACAATATGCAAAAGAAAAGTCTTTTTCCAGAAATATGATGGGAATTATGGCTTTTGTGATCGCAGTACTTGTCGTTATTATTATCAATCTTCTATTGAGAGGACGTAAGAGTGACGACTGGGATGAGGAAGAGGATGACTGGGACTGGAAGTCCGAAAAACAGGGAAAGGATCAGGACGCAGAAGATGATACTGATCTGGAAGAAGATGATAATATAGAAGAGAATCCTGGCGTGGAAGAAGATGATTTGGAAGTAGATGATCCGGAAGACGCTGACTGGGAGGAGGAAGAAACACAGAGAAAAGGATTTTTCCACAGAAAACCAAAAGAAAAAGTGGAAGAAGAGCCGGATGATGTGGAAGAAAACGATACAGAGAACGAAGTCGGCGTATCAAAGATCCATAAAGTGCGTGCGGGATTGTTTGGACGTGGCATGTCTGACGATCTTGACGATGAGGACTGGGAAGAGGACGAAGATTTCCTGCCGGTAGAAAGAAAAAAACCGGAAGAAAAACAGCGTCCGGAGAGAAAAGAAAAACCGGAGGAGAAACAAAGGCCGGAGAGAAAAGAAAAACCGGAGGAAAAACAGCGCACGGAGAGAAAAGAAAAACCGGAGGAGAAACAAAGGCCGGAGAGAAAAGAAAAGCCGGAGCGGAAACATACTCCGGAGAAAAAACACATTCCGAGAGAAGAAGAGGAAGAAGATGATTTAGAGATCATCGATTTAAATGATTTATAAATAGAAAAAGAATGGAGAAACTATGCAGATACGATATACATCAAAAGCAAAAAAAGCAATCGATCAGGCTTCAAAGATGTCGAAATCACTGCATCATCATTATATCGGAACGGAGCATATCCTGATCGGACTTTTAAAAGAAGGAACGGGCGTCGCTGCGCAGGTATTAAATGATAATGGAGTAGAACTTGACAAAGTCATGCAGCTGATCGAGGAACTCATTGCACCGGATGCACAGGTGCTGACGGCAGAGGCTAAGGAATATTCGCCGAGGGCACTGCAGGTGTTAGAAGGGGCAGCAAGGGAGGCAGCGCGTTTTCATGCAGAGGAGATCGGGACGGAGCATATCCTGATCGCGATGATGAAAGAGACAGAGTGTGTGGCATCCCGCCTTTTAAATACCTTAGCGGTCAATATCCAGAAAATGTATGTGGATATCCTGATCGCAATGGGAGAAGATGCGAGCCTGTACAAAGAAGATTTCATGAATGGTAAGCCGGTGAAAAAAACAGCATCGGATACACCGGTATTAAATCAATACTCCAGAGATCTGACTGCATTGGCGGCAGAGGGAGTATTAGATCCGTTAGTCGGCAGACAGGAAGAGATCGGCCGTGTGATCCAGATCTTAAGCAGAAGGACAAAGAATAACCCATGTCTGATCGGTGAACCGGGCGTTGGAAAGACTGCGATCGTTGAGGGAATTGCGGAGCGTATTACAACCGGAATGGTTCCGGATACCGTTGCGGGAAAGCGGGTGGTATCTTTGGATATGTCCGGAATCGTGGCAGGCTCAAAATATCGGGGTGAGTTTGAGGAGCGCATTAAAAAGGTACTTCAGGAAGTACGGGCAGCCGGCAATATCCTGCTCTTCATCGATGAACTGCATACAATCATAGGAGCGGGCGGAGCGGAAGGAGCAATCGATGCTTCCAATATATTAAAACCTGCACTTGCGCGTGGGGAACTGCAGCTGATCGGTGCAACGACAATCGATGAATACCGCAAATATATTGAAAAAGATGCTGCGCTAGAGCGCAGATTCCAGCCGGTTACGGTAGAAGAGCCGTCGGAAGAGGAGGCAGTGCAGATTTTAGAGGGACTGCGGGAACAGTATGAAAAGCATCATCAGGTAAAGATTACGGATGATGCGGTATCGGCAGCAGTACGCCTGTCTGCGCGCTATATCAATGACCGTTTCCTGCCGGATAAAGCAATCGATCTGATGGATGAGGCTGCAGCAAAGGTACGTCTGCGCGCGGGTGGAAAACCGGAGGAAGTCGTTGAATTAAGACACCGCATCAACCTGTTAGAAGAGGAAATGTTAGAATTTCTGCACGATGGTGATGTGGAAGGTGCAAAGCAGAAGAAGAACGAAAAAGAAGCGTGTGAAGAAGAGCTTGCCAAAATACAGGCAAAGACAAAGAAAGACAGCCGCAGTAAAAAGTTAAAAGTGACAGAAGACGATATTGCGGATGTGGTATCCGGATGGACGAAGATCCCGGTAAGAAAGATTGCCGAGGGGGAGGCTGCCCGCTTAAGAAAATTAGAGTCTACCTTACACAAACGTGTCATCGGTCAGGAGGATGCGGTGAGTGCAGTGGCAAAAGCTGTGCGAAGAGGACGTGTCGGATTAAAAGATCCGAAGCGCCCGATCGGTTCTTTCCTGTTCTTAGGCCCGACCGGTGTCGGAAAAACAGAGATCTCAAAGGCACTTGCGGAGGCAGTGTTTGGCAGCGAACAGTCTATGATCCGTGTTGATATGTCGGAATATATGGAGAAACACAGCGTATCAAAGATGATTGGTTCACCGCCAGGATATGTAGGCCATGAGGAGGGCGGACAGCTCAGCGAAAAGGTGCGCAGAAATCCGTATTCGGTGATCCTGTTTGATGAGATCGAAAAGGCGCATCCGGATGTATTTAATATTTTACTGCAGGTGTTAGACGACGGTCATATCACGGATTCCCAGGGACGCAAAGTGGATTTCAAAAATACGATCATTATTATGACGTCAAATGCCGGAGCACAGGAGATCATTGAGCCGAAAAAACTTGGATTTGCGGTTTCGGATGATGAAAAACAGAATTATGACCGCATGAAAAACAGCGTGATGGAAGAAGTACGCCGTATTTTTAAACCGGAATTTTTAAACCGTATTGATGAGACGATCGTATTTAGAGCGTTAAACAAAGACGATATGAAACAGATCGTTGCACTGATGTTAAAAGAACTTACAGACCGCTGTGAAAAACAGATGGGAATCCACCTTACCGTGCGTGACAGCGTCAAAAAGCATATTGTCGATAAAGCGTATGATCCGAAATATGGTGCAAGACCGCTGCGCCGTCAGATCCAGAACGATATCGAGGATGAACTGGCAGAAGAAATCCTGTCCGGCAAAGTGAAAAAAGATACGGAAGTGGTCGTGACGATCCACAAAGAAAAAGTCGTGTTCGAAACAAAATAAAATTTTACTGAAATATCCGGGAAAGCACTGGAAATCGTGACGGGGATATTATATAATAAGGGCACAAAATTTTACGATAAAGAGAAAACTACTTTATCACAGGAGGAAAAAATGGCAACGATCAGCGAATTAATTCGTTCAGAAGCAGATGGAACGATCAGTTTTGGGGATTACACATTAGGTGCAAAGGCGAAACTTGATAATTTCGAACATCAGGGAGATATCTACAAGGTGAAGACATTTTCCGAGATCACCAAGTTAGAGCGCAATGGCATGTTCGTATATGAATCTGTTCCGGGAACGGCTGTCATGAATCTGAATGCAACAGATACAGGCCTGACATTTCAGGTAGAGGGACCGGAAGATGCACAGATCACAGTAGAACTTGAGGATGAGTCAGAGTACGACATCACGATCGATGGCGCAGATGCAGGAAAGATGAAGACAAATCTTGGCGGCAAATTAAGCTTAAGTGTAGAACTTGGCGACCATCCGGTAGATGTAAAAGTTACAAAGTGTTAAGAAAGGAAAAGTGAGATCAAAGGAAGCTTACATGTCAAAAGGGCATGTAAGCTTTTTTGCGCTTTCAAGTACGAAAGTACGATTGACGGGGATAAACTGTTACATTAACATAAAAAATGCGCGTGAAAATGTGCAATAAATCAGAAGGAGAAAAGTTATGAAAAGAAAGAGACTTACGGGTTGGAAACGTATGGCGGCATTTGCGATGGCGCTTACGCTGACGGTCGGAGATTGGACATCAGTAGGTGCTGCTGGATTGCCGCAGACAGATGTACAGACAGTAACAGAGGCTGTGATACAGGAAGAAGATGCGATGGAAGCAGCTTTAGCAACAGAACAGACAGAGACAGAAAGCGAAACGGACAGTGAGTCTGCAGAAAATGACAGCGGGCAGACAGAGAACAGCGAGGCATCGGAAATTCCAGAAACATCAGAGGCATCAGAAACGGAGAAAACTGTAGAAGAGACAGAAAACGTGAATGATACGGAGGCTGTTGATGATACCGAAGTGATGGAAACAGAGACGGAAGAAGAATCGGAAGAAGAAATAGAAGAAGAGACCGAAGAGGAAGAACTCGCTGCAATTGATAAACCGTCAAAGGTAATCAATGTAAGAGGAAAAGATGACGGAAGTATTATAACAACAGCGTCTGGCCGGCAGTTGAGATATGCTTATGTGAATCGGTTCCAGAACGGAGTGATTGCAGCAGGTACGACAGACGAAATTGCAGGTTTTAAGATTACAAAAAGGAGCAATTTTTGGGATAAGACCGTAGGATTATACAAGTATGAAAATAACTATTATGGTCAGTGCAGCGGTACGGATATTGATGGATTTGTAAACCTGTATAATAAGGCAGAAGCCATACTGAAAGGCAACACAGATAAATATCAAGATGCATATGGAATGTATAGAGTCAATGGTAAGACGTATAGAGCATTGCGGTCATGTGATGCGACAGGGTATCATTATGTGACAGAAGGTGATGAAATTACAGAAATTACTGTAAGTGATTCATCGGAAAATGCCAAAAAGCGGATAGATGAGTATGCAGTAAAAAATGATACACAGGTTCTTTATTATAGTTATAATGGACATTTTTATAAGCAATTAACGTATGAATCGGTATATGATTCAGCATCGAAAAAATATAAATATGTTGTATATGCAAATGCTTATGAAGAGATTTCTTTTGAAAAAACTTATGTAAAAATAAGCTGGAATCCGGTTAATAATGATACGGCCACAATGAAAAATAAAGCCGGAGACATGATGAAGGTTGGATATGAAGTGGTCTGCGATGGAAATACCAAGGTCTATAATATGCCGGGATTATTTTTGGATGCGTCAGACGGAACCGTACATGAGATGATAACATCAGATGCAGCAAGACTGCCATATGTCATATTGAATTCAGGACAGCAGGTCAGCGTAAAAGTCCGTGCTGTATATTATCATGAAGTGACAAGTAACAAACAGGAGGTATATTGGAACTGGAATGATAATAGCCAATATATTATAGAATCGAAACAGACGAAATATGTGGTGGACATGTATGGTAAATGGTCGGACACCTATACTTATAAAAATTACTCTTTAAAGAAGTTATCACCGGTAACCGGTACAAAAGTTTCTGAAAAGGGAAAAGAGATGTCAGTTACCTGGAATGCACAAAACGGAGTGGATAGCTATCGTGTGTATTACCTGCGAAGCAGCAAACCGTTAAATATTACGAATATAGAGAGCTTTTTACAGTTTTACAATAAGAGGGGAACGCTGTACGATGCTTATGTAAATGCAAAAGGAGAAAACGATTCCTATGAAACGGATTCAGAGTATGCATCAGATCCGTATTGTAATATTACAATAGATTCAGGACTGCCATATTTTTATTGTTCCGTCAGACTGGAATCTGCGGAAGAAGGATATTTTTCAGATGGAAGTTATTCAGATGTCATAACTGCAACGGCCAGCATTAATGGAAACATACCGACAGTAAAAAATCTCAAAATAGAAAAGACGTACAATGGAGATGACTGGCAGCTCTCATGGACGCCAATCGATGCGGATGTAGTCATTTATGTTTTTGAAGAAGGAAAGAAGCCGGCGCATTATAATTATGAGCTTTTGAACGCTTATGGTTACTATACGGATGGTCAGGGACAGCAGAAAAAACTTTATTTAAAAGATGCACTTACGGAGCTTGAAAGTAAGGAAATAAGCAGTTATGTACGTTCTTACAAAGTGAAGGGAATCGATGGATCATACAGTGCAATCTCTTTAAAACCGGGCGTAAAATATACATTTGTTGCGCATACCTATGATGCAGGCAGTTCTCTTTATAACATACAAAAGAAGCCGGTGTTTACTGTAAATAAGGAAATAAAAGTAACAGATGCTCAAAAAAATCAAACATATAAAAATATATCTGTTGGCATGACTTATTATACGGCAATGAGTCCTGCTTCGAATATGGTAAGCTATACGGATAAGGTATCCGTACCGCGTGTATATACAAAGGCGGGAAAAAACAGTATAAAGTTATCTTTTACCAGAGGAAGCTGTACCGGATATGAGATTTATCGTCTTTCAGGTAAAAAATATAAGAAAATAGCAACGACCACAGACTATGTCTATACAGATCAGAATTTAAAGGCAGGCACAAAATACTCCTACAAGGTACGCTCTTATTATTATGATCCGGACAGAAAAACGAAAAGTTACAGTATATATAAAAATTTTACTGTAAGTACCAGCCGTGTAAATAACATTGTATTAAAGGTGGCTAAGAACTCAAAAAATACAGTGAAACTGACCTGGACAAAAGTAGGTTTTGCAACAAAATATGAGATTTACAGAACTTCTGAGAGTGACAAGGATATCACAGAAATTTCAGGATGGATCAATTCGGGCAACAGTGCCGTAACAGTAGAAAATACAAAGTATGAACTGGTGAAAACGATCACAAACGCAAAAACGACAACATACACGGACAAAAAGTTAAAATTCGGTGAGAGTTACACCTATCTGATCTGTGCATATTATAAAGACGGAAAAACATTAAAATACATTACCGCGTCGACCAGAGTTAAAATGCAGCTCGAGGAGCCGCGAAATCTCGTCCTTACCAATAAAGGCAAAAATGTAAGCGTTAAATGGGATGCGGACAAGTACGCTGCAGGCTATCAGATCCGATACATGGTATATGATAAATATGGTGAGAAAAAAACAGTTGCAGAAAAATATGTAACGGTAAAGAAAAATAAATACACCATTAAAGGATTATCGAGCGGAGAATACGTCAATGTATCGGTAAGGGCTTATAATTCCCAAAAAGAATACAGTGGATGGTCATCGTCAAAAGAATCTACATCACTTGCAGCAGTAAAATCCATCAAAGCTGTTTATGATACGAAAAAGAATGCAGTAAAGATTACCTGGAAAAAGGTAAAAGGTGCGAAATATTATAAAGTCGTCCGTTCTGTATATACGCCGTTATGTAATACGGACGAAAAACTTTATGCAGCAACAGGTAACCTGATCGCAAAAGATTCCAATGATGAGACAGGATATTACAGTGAGGTTCACTATCGGGAATATTATGGCGAAGACGGATCCATTACAGGCACGGCGGCATATGACAGGGCACGGTTGAAAAAAGGTGTGAAATATTATTATATGGTCAGTGCATATGGGGAAAAAGGAACAAGAATTGCCTCTTATATGACCTCGGAATATGGTACACAGGTTGCTTCCGGTAAGCCGGCAGTCATCATATATGGTGTCAAAGTTGCTGCAAAAGTAAAAAATAACAAAAAAGGAACGGTTACCGTTTCTTACAATAAGGTAACAGGTGCCAAAACTTATCAGATTTACCGTGCAGAAAAAAAGAACGGTAAGTATACTCTGATTGGAACCACAAAGAAGATGTCTTTTGCAGATAAAAAAGCAAAGAAGAAAAAAACATATTATTACAAAGTGGTCGTAAATGGCAGGAATGAATTACTTGCAGACTTTACAATCAGGAGTTCAGCAGTGAAAATTAAAGTAAAAAAATAATTCTGCAATAATAATAAAAACCGGAAGAAGCGGATTGCTTTTTCCGGTTTTTGTCATAGAAAGTAAGTTGCTTTTTACAGATAAAGTAAGTATACTGATAAACAATAAAAAGAGATGGAGAAGGAATATGCCGAAGGGAAAAACAACAGTATTTTTTTGTCAGGAATGTGGTTACGAATCATCAAAGTGGATGGGACAGTGTCCTGCATGTAAGGAATGGAATACATTTGTTGAGGAGATGATCGATAAAAAAAGTGCAGCAAAAGGCGGCAGGGTAGCGGCAAAAGCGGCAGAGGCGAAGAACGTTCCGCTCTCACAGATCGAGATGACACAGGACAAACGCATGTCGACGGATATGAAAGAGCTTGACCGTGTACTTGGCGGCGGAATCGTACAGGGATCTTTAGTGTTAGTGGGCGGTGATCCGGGAATCGGTAAATCAACACTGCTTTTGCAGGTATGCCGGAATTTATCGGAGAAAGGTGTGCGCGTATTATATATATCCGGAGAGGAATCCCTGCAGCAGATCAAAATAAGGGCAGAACGTATCGGAACCTTTGGCGATTCGCTGACACTTTTATGTGAAACGAACTTAGACACGATAAAAACGGTGATTGACCGGGAAAAACCGCAGATCGTGATCATAGATTCCATACAGACCATGTATAACGAAGAAGTTTCCTCTGCACCGGGCAGCGTATCACAGGTGCGGGAATCCACAGGGGTATTTATGCAGATCGCAAAGGGGATGGGAATTTCCATCTTTATTGTCGGTCATGTGACGAAAGAGGGCGTGGTTGCGGGTCCGAGAGTTTTAGAACACATGGTGGATACGGTACTCTATTTTGAGGGGGACAGGCATGCGGCATACCGTATACTGCGCGGTGTCAAAAACAGGTTCGGCTCAACGAATGAGATTGGCGTGTTTGAGATGAGACAGAACGGACTGATGGAAGTGGAAAATCCTTCGGAATACATGCTGAGCGGGAAACCGGAAGGTGCATCCGGTTCGGTTGTTGCGTGTTCTATGGAAGGAACCAGACCGATTCTGGTGGAAGTACAGGCGTTGGTCTGCCACAGTAATTTTGGAATCCCGCGGAGAACGGCTGCAGGCACCGATTTTAACAGGGTAAATCTTCTGATGGCAGTACTTGAAAAAAGGCTGGGATTAAAACTTGGAGACTGTGACGCTTATGTGAATATCGCGGGCGGCGTAAAAATGAATGAGCCAGCGATCGATCTTGGCATTGTGCTTGCCATTATATCCAGTTACCGTGAAAACCCGATCAATGAGAAGACGATCTGTTTCGGAGAAGTGGGCTTAAGCGGAGAAGTGCGTGCCGTCAGTATGGCAGAGCAGCGCGTGACAGAAGCAAAAAAACTTGGATTTGATGAATGCATTCTGCCACAGGTCAGCCTGGATTCCATGAAGGACAGTGGATCTGTGCCAAAGGGAATCCGCCTGACTGGTGTGAGGTCAGTGAAAGATGCGATGGATGCGATATTGAAATAAAATACGGTGGAAATATATCTTTTCTGGAAAGATGAACTGAAACAGTAAAATTCACTTTGCGAAAGTACACATAAGAAAGTGAAATTTTTGGAAAAAATGGGTTGACAAAATAATACCCAGATGGTAACATAGTCAAGCTGACCGCGGGACATGACATGATCTGACAGCGGGCAACAAAAAAGTTGTTGACAAACAGAACAACACATGATAGGATATCAGAGTTGTCGCATTTGAGATAACAGATCGGACAAAACCGATTGAAAGAAAAAGTTTCAAAAATGGAAAAAAGTTCTTGACAAAACAGACTTGATAAGATATAATAAACAAGCTGTCGCTGAGAACGACAACAAAACAAAGAACCTTGATAACTGAACAGTGAAATAACCTTGAA
>ENA-OWRC01001153-OWRC01001153.1-human-gut-metagenome-genome-assembly--contig:-NODE-1153-length-28135-cov-10.677991_pt1 | contig 28135 bp, 26 predicted proteins | sample MGYA00248268_ERZ651895 | MGnify/ENA primary metagenome ERZ651895 (study PRJEB26924, sample SAMEA4378242) | human gut metagenome | biome: human gut; feature: human-associated habitat; material: faeces...
CTGCTCCCTAGTTAATAATCCTTTAAACACTCATAGGGTTTTCAACCCTACAATTATTGAAGCCAACTTTTAGTCGACCCTATCTAATTGCGGATTACCCTTTTATTAAGCTTGTTGTGCTTCTTCTTCATCTTCATCATCGTCAACGTTTTTCCATTTACGTCCTACGAAGAATACTACGATTTGTACTAATCCAATAACAACCATCCAAATTGTCCATTGATCTGTCCAAGTCCAAGGAAGACTTAAGTCTTCAGTTACTAGGAAGAATACAACAGATACGATTGCGATTAGAACTGCAAGTACGCGAGTGAATAATCCACGTTTCTTTTCTTGTTCTTTCTCTTCATCATCGTTATTTGTTTGTTGTTTTGTTTCATCATCTTCTTCGTCATCATCTTCAGATTTATGACGTTTACTAATCAACAATAATAATCCGAATAATACTGTTACGATTGCACAAATCAAGTTGATTAATGCCCAATAGTACTGAGGTGATGCCTTAGGTGTATACTCTTCTTCAACCTTTTCTTCTTTCTTAGGTTCAGCCTTAGGAGTTGTCTCTTTTTCAACTGTTTCAATAGGAGTCGTTACCTGAGGAGCACTTGGAGTACGAGGCGTTGTACTAGTTGTACTACTTGGTGTACCAGGTGTTGCTGGAGTTGCAGGAGCAGGTGCTGCCGTAACCGTTAATGTTCCAACAACCTTTGTAATGTCATAGTTAGAAGCTAATGTATTTTCATTTAATTTGTATTCAAATGAGTTTGCACTATTTCCAACCTCTGTTTGAGATCCAGTTACCTCATAAGAAGCACCTTCACCCTCTACGAATCCATCACCACTGACTGTGATAGAAGTATTCGTTAATGCACTACCATCATATACCTTACTTACTGTAGCACTTGTCAATGTTACAGAACGCTTAGTAATCTTATAAGTCTTAGTAAATGATCCACTGTAGTTACCTAATCCAGCTACCGTTACCTTCACTGTACCAGCATTTACTAGATCTGAACTGTAAGTTACTGAGTAATCAGTTCCAGCTACTAATTCTTTACCAGTCTTAGTATCTGTTACTGTTAATACTTCTCTATGTTCCTTACCATCATACTTAGAATCACTTGGTTCACTTACTGTAATACCCGTCTTGTCTGACTCAGGAGTATCCTTATCATCAGGAACGATTGACTTAGCCTTAACAGTTAATTTACCAATAGATTCCTTAGCCAATGTGTAGTTAGTAGCCTTAGCAGACTTCCATACTAATTCATAAGTATTCTTAGAAGAACCAACTTCAGTCTGACTACCAGTAGTAGTAAACTCTACTGTTTCACCAGAAACAATACCCTCAACCTTACCACCAGCTGTTAATGCAGTACCAGAATAAATCTTAGTTGCACTATCTGTAGTTACTGTATATTCCTTAGGAGTTACTTTATAAGAACGTTTAACAGTTCCACTGTAGTTACCAATACCAGTAATAGTTACATCGATTGTTCCTACATCTTTGAAGTTCTTAGTTGAATATTCTACTGTGTAATCTTTACCAGCTTCTAATTTCTTATCAGCCTTATCCGTTACTGTAGGAATCCACTTGTGTTCCTTACCATCATAAACTTCATCACTTGGACTATTAACCTTAGCACCTGTATAGTCTGGATTTGGTTTTTCTGGATCTGTACTTGGATCAATTGATTGACTTGTGATTGTCAATGTTCCAGTTGCGTAAGTTACTTTGTAGTTTGTTTGTTCAGCTTTACCGCTTGGTGTGATTGTATATGTACCTACATCTTCTCCAGCTTTTCTTGACAATGTGTATTCAACTGTATCTTTTCCAATTGTTCCAGTTACTGTTGCTGTTAATTCTGGATCTTTTTCTCCAAATACCTTTGATTTATTGTCGGCTGTTACTGTCACTGCTTTGCGTGTAACTTTTAATGTGTAGTCTACTGTTACATCTTTATAGTTCTTGTTTTCTGCCTTTGCTGTTACGTTCAATGTTCCTACATTTGTAATGCTTGGCAATGTTTCTGACCATGTTTTTCCGCCATCTGTTGAATAAGTGATCTTTGTTCCTTTTGTTACAGAGGCTGTTGCTCCGCCTGACAACGGTTTGCTGTCATATTCCTTTTCTGCATCTTTTCCTGTTAATTCAGGTGTCAATGTCATCGTTTCGGCTTTTGTGATTGTCAATTGACCAGGTGTTGTTTTCACAACAACCTTATTTGTTACGTCCTGATTACCCTTTTCAACATGAGCAGTACCCTTAATTTCTGTAGGATATGTTCCTACATCTGTACCTTGTGCGTGCGCATTCAATCCAGATACTGTATAACCATCGATTGTCAACGATACGAATCCATTTACTTCTTGCATTTGGCCAGTGTATGGAACAGTATTACTATTCGCAAATAATGTAATGACTGTCTTTTCAACCCAAGTCGCATATAGAACATTTTCACCATTTACATCTACATGAACAGTCTGTCCAGCTGCATAAGTAGCTTTACCATTATTGGCATCTTCCATAGATGTTGCCCAACCTGCAAAGTAATATTCTTTACCTTCTACTTCACGTGCTTGATAGCCAAAATCTTTTTCAGATTTTAATGTAACACTTTCGTTATTCTTAACTGGCACTGTCTGAACACTACCCTGACCATTACCTGGATTATAACTCATTGTTGTTGAGTGTTCTTCACTTCCCCAGACTGCTGTCAATGTAATGACGTTAGTATCATTTGCCAAATCCTTATTTACTTCAAATGCATCTCCTGGATGATATAAATTTCCATTTAACTTCCATCCTAAGAATTTCTTTTTTGAAGTTGTTATCGCATTCTTAGCTACAGTAACCTTAGCTCCACCTGCATAGATATTACTATCCGTTGGAACCTTTGCGTTTGTTCCTTCTGTACCAGGATCATAAACAACTTTTAATTCACCATTGTATAGCCACTTACCAATAACACTTGTATCCTTTGTGATTGCTTCATTTGTGTTATATGCATCACTAGTAATATTTCCATTACCATCTGCATAATACCATCCGGCAAACGAGTAATCTCTTGTCGTTGTTGCACTTGGCAATACAGTATTGGCAATTGTACCTGCTTCTACATTCTTAGAACCCTTAACTACATCGCCTTCAGGATTATTTAAGTTATAAGTTAAGTTAATCTTCTTAGCTGTCCATTTTGCGTATAGAGTCACATTTTGTGCTGGCATCTTCTTACCATTAAAATCAAATGCTTCCCCTTCACAAAGTTCATTATCATACCAACCATCAAATTCATAATAATCCGGCAATGAACCAGGTCTTACAGGAGTATAGTTCTCACTTGAAATACTTTGTTCATACTTCTTAGAAACAGTCTTATCTTGTTTACCATTGTTAATAAACTTTAAGTTATAAGAATTACGAGTATAGTAGAACTTAGCTCCATCATATCTTTTACCTATCTTTGTACTTGGCCCTTCATTGAAAGTATAACCTTTTAACGGATACTGATCTTCTTCAGTTACAGTAGTAGTACCATAATAACTACCAGGAGAAGCATCTTTATGATCCAATTTATATTGAATACCATCCATTTTAACTGTGCCTGTTTCTCCAGGTAAGACTTGTACATAGTAAGATGCAGTTTCAGTACCATAACCTGTTTTAGGACCATAGAACTTTGCTCCATATAAAGGCATTGTAGCTATGTTTGCTTGGAATGTACTTCCATTTGGCTTAGTAAGCCAAGACGAACTTTCATTCTTTGTAGGCCATTGTTTACTAATATCCTGACCGTATTTAGCTTCAATAGTTAAATCTTTATATTGAGTCCTTCCTCTCACATCGAAGAATTCCACTTTATAAATATTTCTCTTATAGTAAACACTTACGATTGTAGAGCCATCACCCTTGATTGTCTTTTTAGTTACTGGTTGTGCAGTAAATCCATTGTAAGATTTTGCAGCTGCGTTTACTTCTGTTCCAGTAAGACCTGTCCTAGTTTCAGATTCATGGAATGAATATCCATCATCATCGGCATTTTCCCACCAGTGAATAACTGTATAGTTTACTTGTGCAGCTTTCCAATGTGCTGTTAAAGTCATTGAAGAAGCAACTGTTGCACCATTCTCTACTTTAGATAATCCATTGTACCAACCATCAAATGTGTAACCAGGTTTTGTAGGTGTAGTGTCTTTACCTAGAGTTAACGTATCCCCATGTAATACGAATTGAGAATCAACAATAGATCCGCCATCAGAATCAAATGAAACCCAATAACCTTCTTTAATAATTGCGTATACATTAACAGAAGTACTTCCTTCTGGAACTGTAATTTTATCTGCGATATTTTCAGTACCATTTCTTTCTGCTGCCCAACCAACTAATTTATGAGTTGAGTCAACATCATAAGATACATCTGTATAACCATGTACTTCATGATCTCCAACTTTTTCTGTACGCATAATTTGTGTACCAGCTGGATTATAGAAGTAAACATATAATGCATTTTCATATTTTGCTGTAATTGTACGAGTTTTTGTTTCAGTGATTGTCAACGCTGTATTGAAATCTTCAAACTTTGTTTCACCCTCATACCAACCAACAAATGCTTTTCCAGCAACGTCTGGAGCTGTTGGAGTAATCAATTCATCACCCGTTTTAACAATCTGTGTACTTACGATTTGTCCCTTCGCATCAACAAAGTTAAATGTTGTTAATGGTTTTTCTTTTTCACCCGTAATAACATAAATAGAGAAGTGATTTGCATCAAAACTTTGAGTATTTGTAGCTACTTCAGTGACTGCACTCGCATCATCTGTTACGTGGTAAACATTAATTTCATCACCACTTACTGCTGCATTTTCAAAACTAATATTTACTGAACCATTTGGTTGAATTTCAACACCATCTTTATTTTGGATTGTAATATCCAAAGCTACTGCTGAATCCATTTCTTTATTCTTTTCAGAAACAGTATCTTCAACCGCATTTAGGATAGCCTTTCTTGTGATACGTTTTACAACAAGCTTAGAATCTCTTGGTAAAACACCCTCAGCTGCTGTTGCATGAACAACTACATCACCAGCCATCTCACTTTGATCAAACGCCGGATACTCAACTAATTCCTCCTTGGTTTCCGGGTCTGCCTCAGCATCATCTTCACTTGCTTCTTCAGTTTTAGTTTGTTCATTATTTTCACTTGTTTGTTTGTCTTCTTTAGTATTTACACTTACATAGACAAATTTAACACTAACTAAATCTGAAGTCACACTTAGACTTGCTTGATCTGCACTTACTGTTTGTGAATTATTGACGATTACATCTTTTAATGTATAACCATCAAAATTCAGCATAACACTACTATCTGTATTTAAGCCGTAATTTAAATCAAAATCACGATATGTAGCTGCCTGTAAAATTGTTCCATCTTCAGCCACATAGCTTAACTCTACAGATTTCGTTTCCGGCATGACAACCTCATTTGCGTCCTCTTCTTGTACTTCACTATTATTTTCTACAGTCGTAGTTTGTTCCTGTTGTGGTTCAACAGGCTCTTCTTCTGCATTTACATAGTAAGAGTTTGCTAGTCCAAACTGGATTGCCATCGCAAATGATAATACAATTGCCGCCGCTCTCTTCAAGTTTTTCAACATACAAAACCCTCCTTTTCGATATGGTTGTAATCCCTTTCATTATCTGATTTTAGTATAGGCTTTGTATGGTTATAGACCGGTTATATAATTTAAAAATCATCTTTTTTCTAAAAAAAGATCTATTGCCCTTATGACAATAGATCCATTTCACTATTTTCCTGAACTTCCAAGTTTTCCAGCCATTCTTTCAGATTCCATAGACTGAAGTTTTTCAAAAGAAATTTCTTCACTTTCTAATTGAGGCATACGCAATAATACACCCTGACAAATTGCTTTTTCATAAGGATAAATAATCGCATCTTCCTTATACTCTACATCTTGCTTTTTAATAACTACACGCTTTGTATTCAAATTTGTAACTGGAGCCATATATTCTCCACGATAACCCGAATCAATCACGCCACTTCTTTGTGCAATCCCCTTTGTTCCTGTTGAACCACGCTCTTTTAGAATCATCACAAACTCTGGATCAAATGCACTCGCCACACCTAATGGCACTAACTTTGTTTCATGAGGCTCAATTACCATGTAATCCTCTTCAAAACATGGGTATAAATCATACCCTGCATCTTCATAACGTTTTTGCGGAACCTTAGCATCCGGCTTAACCTTTGCCCAATATAATTTATTCATAAACCTCCTTCTTATATATTTCAATCAATTGTTCTAATGAAAACTGTGCATTGGCACTTGAAGTCGAAGGACAATACACTGTTTGAATATTCGGAAAATATTTCTGCATTGTATTCTGACTTGTCCTTCCATTACAAATGACCTTTTCAATATTCTTATATCTATTCAACAATTCCTGTATATCATTTGGCTCTATATCTTTGATTTCACTATCCGCACTTGTCTTTCTTATACACGAATGACAAATATCCCAAAGTGCAATATGTGATGTTTTTAATAATTTTATCTTATCGTTCTCTTGATAAATTGCTTCTAAGACTTTCCAAAATCGGTTTGTCTTATTCGCATAATACATCTGTTCTTTTAAACTAATGACACTTGGCATTGAACCCAAAATCAATACTCTAGAATCTTTAAATACAATGGGATCCAATCCAACTATTCGTTTACACATGTTCCGTAAACATCATAAGATTTGGCATCTGTAATCTTTACCTTCACAAAAGTACCCAACTCTAAAGGTTCTTCACTTGTAAAGATGACCTGACCATCCACTTCATCCGGTGCATCCGCAGCACTTCTTCCACGATAACGATCTACCAAGCCTTCTTTTTCCTCAACTAGAACTTCTATGACCTTACCAATCTTTTCTTGATTCTTTTCTTTTGAAATTTCTTCCTGCACAGCCATCAATCTAGCCAAACGCTCATTTTGGATTTTTTCATCAATCTGACCATCCATATCATAAGCAGGTGTATCTTCTTCCTTCGAATATGTGAAAGCACCCATACGATCCCATTTTATTTCCTTGATGAAATCTACAAGTTCCTCAAATTCTTCTTCCGTTTCTGTAGGGAAACCAACAATCATAGTTGTACGCAAAGTCGCATTTGGAAACATCGTATGAATCTTATCCACAACCTTTAATACATCCTCTTTTGGACCTCTACGATTCATTAATTTCAATAAACGATTGTTCGCATGCTGCATTGGAATATCAAAATAAGGTACGATTTTTTCACTTTCGCTCATAGCCTGCAATACATCATCCACAATTTCATCTGGATACATATATAGAACACGAATCCAATGTAAGCCTTCTACCTTTGATACTTGTCTCAATAATTCAGGAAGCATCAATTCACCATAATTATCCAAACCATATTTTGTAGTATCTTGCGCAATCAATGTTAATTCCTTAACACCAATACTTGCCAAATGATTGACTTCTTCCATAATATCCTCAATTGTACGTGACTTTTGATCTCCACGAATCAAAGGTATTGCACAATAGGCACAACGATTGGAACAACCATCACTAATTTTTACATAAGCCTGCCAAGGATTCCCCGAAATCACTCGTTCAGCCTTATCCAATAATGTATCTGAACCCAAAATTTTTTGTAGCTGACTTGCCAAAGTGTTATATTCACGAATTGGGATAACCGCATCAATTTCAGGAATTTCTTCCCTTAATGTATCTGTATATCTTTGTGCTAAACAACCACACACAATCAACTTCTCTAAGTTACGCTCTTTATATTGCGCCATCTTAAAAATTGTATTAATACTTTCTTCTTTGGCACTTTCAATAAAACCACAAGTATTTACGATAATAGCCTGTGCATCTTTTGGATTTGCCACAATCTCATGGCCACCCCTTTTGATCATACCCATGATTTGTTCTGAATCCACCAAGTTTTTACAACATCCCAATGATACAAAACCTATTTTCATTCTTCATCTTCTCCTTTTCGATGATAAATCATACGACCTTCTAACGCAAAAACACGAGGCCCAAAATGACCTGGCTGCGTTGTATCTAAACTTTGCTTCATCATATACATACGAGCATCTAGATTATCTAACAAAGTCAATACTTCTGCTTCTGGAATCATAGGAAGAACAGGAGATCCAAACTCCATCTTTCCATGATGTGCCAAAACCATATGCTTCAACAATAAAACACACTCTTTATCGTTTACACCTAGCTTTTCAGCCACACGATCCAAACGATTATTCATAATACTGATGTGCCCCAACAAATTCCCCTCATTTGTATATTCAGGAAGAACCGGGCCACTCAACTCATCAATCTTTCCAACATCATGCATCAAGATACCCGCAATCAATAATCCCTTATCCAAGAATGTATATTGTCTACAAATGTCTAAAGCAACACGCGCCATACTAATAGAATGATAGGCAAGTCCTCCCACAAAATTATGGTGGTTTCTTGTAGCTGCTGGATATGTATAAAATAAATCTTTTGTTTCTTCTAACACTTCTTCAACCACACAATACAAATTTGTATTTGTGATTTCATTCATCAAAATCTTTACTTCCTCTTCCATTTCCGTACGAGTCATAGGAGCAAGGCGTACATAATTAGAAATATCCTCATCTTCTAAGACTGTCATCTTTCTTACACGCAACTGAACTGCATTTCTATGAATGATAGAATCTCCAATCACTTCTACAACTTGTCCAGCTTTATAGTGTTCAATCTGCTCATTCGTTAAATTCCAAAATTTTGCATCCAATACACCCGTTGCATCCTCTAAAATCAAAGACAAATAAGGCGTATCCTTCACGGTTTTTCCCTTGTCACATTTTGAAATCAAACACTTAACATTTACTTTTTGTTCCTGTGTAATCTCATTAATTCTCATTCATTTTCCCCTTCCAAAACTTCTTTTATAGCCGATATATTAAACCCTTTACGAACACAATACGTTTGAATTTTTTGATTTCTCTTTGGCTGATCAAACGTTGCATATAAACGCTTTGCTTTCGCAATTGTTCTTTGTAGTGCCTCATCATCATTTTCATCCAATTCAATCGATTCTGAGACTTGTTTGGCAATCTCAAACGAATATCCTTTCGTAACCAATTTATTGACTAAAGTCTGTCTTTGCATACGACTCGACTGTTCCTTGATAGAATGCGTTAAACGACGAGCTAACTTGGTTGCATTGCTACGCTCTGTTTCTTCATCAAGACAAGCTAGTGCTGCATCAATCATATCATCCTGAACCCCTGCTTTTTTTAATTTTGAATAAATCTGCATTTTGGGCTGTCCATACGAATGCCAAGCTTGTGCCTTATCAAACGCATAGTCTTTATCATCGATCCAATGCCGTTCCATAAATTCATTCACAATCTCTTTAGCTTGATCTTCATCCAAACTTAAATATTGCTTACCATACTGTATCATCTGATACGATGTATAATCATTTGAAAGCACACGCTTCTTCATCAGTTCAAACGCTTTATAGAATAACTGCATATCCAAATAATTGTCAACCAAATAGGCATCTAACATTGTATCCTTAGTGATTTTTAAATCAAAGAAATCCTCTGTAGGAATCATTACTTTGACTGGTTCATTATCGCAATCTCGAATCACAGTTAAACGCACAAAATCATCCACCATACGTATACGATCCACATGATATGCACGCTTATAATCATCAATTGCCTGATTATAAACACTCAAAGCCTTATGTGCAAACATACTCTCTGTATAAGGAGCTGTTTTTGATACACAGTATTCTCTTAATGCATCTCTTTCCGCTTTGGATTTACTAAAGAAAACATCCCACTTTTGACTTAGTTCATTGGCATCATCAAAATAATATCCAGATTTGCCTTCATCCACCAAATCTTTCAACACTTCATCACGACGGCCAAAAACTAAAAGGCCACTGGCCAATGCCTCAATATATGTCATCCCCTGTGTTTCTGATAAACTAGCTGACACAAAACAATCAAAAGCTGCATAATAATATGCAATATCTTCCTTAGGTATTTTGCCAGTAAAATGCACACGATTCTCTACATTATTTTTCTTAGCGAGATCCTGATAATACTCCATATCCGTACCTCCACCTACAATAACCAAATGTAAGTGCGGATCCTTATTTTTACAAATCGCTTCGATGGGAATTTCAATCGCCTTTTCCTTAGCAATACGTCCTACAAAGACAACAATATGATCTTCTTGACTAAAACCCAACTCTTCACGAATCCTTTTAACTCTTGTTTCATCCAAATTTTTACGATCATATTCCGATAAATCTAAACCCGTTGGAACAATATAGATAGGTGCCATCACACCATATTGAATCAATGCTTGTTTCGTTTTTTCACTAGGTGCAATAACAGCTTGAGAGCCATTGGCCAGGACACGTGAAAATGCACGAATAAAACTTTTGCCTAATTTTTCTACAGAATCAAATTCAAGCGGATTAAAATAATGCGTATAATCCTCATACATTGTATGATACGTATACACAATTGGAATATGTAATACCTTAGCCATTTGACGACCAAACATACCCACACCCGCCTCAGTTTGAATATGAATCACATCTAGATCCATCTTTTCTATATAGGCATCTGCCGTAAATTGTACTGGGCTTGACATTTTATATCCATAAAATTTTTTTATTTCAAGACCCGGCAAACGAAGAATATGTCCATCTTCATCTTCTGCAATTTTTACTCCCTTATGATTTGTGATAACAAACACAGTGTGTCCTAACTCTTCTAAAGCGTGTTTAAGGGTTGCCACACTTGAAACAACCCCATTAATATCTGGTAAATATGCATCTGTAAACAATCCAATTCGCATACGCTACATCCCTTCTAAATTGATTTTACTTTCTTTTCTTTCATAATAATTCTTAACAAACACAAATAATATTCCACCAATAATCAGCACTATGTGATACGTAGAAAAACGCCATAATACAAGTACAGCACCCGTTAGATCTTTCATTAAGTTATTAAATAATAATGAAAAGACAACTTCCGTACCACCACTTGCTCCAGGAATTGGAATAAAGCTATTGGCCATTGTCACAAAACTTGATAAGGCCATAACATCAATAAATTCATTCATTTTAAGTGGAATATGCAAGGCTAGCGCAATCACAAAAGGTAAAGAATAATAGAGTGATAAACGTACAATATTTATACATACACAAAGAAAAATACTTTTTTTATCTTTTGCGAGCACCTTAATTTCACGAGTAAAACTAGTCACTTGTAAAGTCCAAGAATCCAACGTTTTTTCTGGATTCTTTAATATATGTAGCTTTGTTAATGCCTGAACTAAAATACGCGAAAGCTTGATATATAAGTTTGGAAATAACGCAATCGTATATAACGCCACAACCACAACTGCATTGACAATATATCCCAACAAGATAATATTGAACCACGCAGATTGAGCACTATAATATGCAAAACGCAAAAGAAACAGAATCGATACATAAACCATCATTGTGGTCTGATAAATAATAAAATCAGCCCACAACAAGCTTGCCCCATCACTCACTTTGATTCCTTGCTTTTTCATAATATAAGCCTGAACAAACTGTCCACCCGTACTACTTGGTGTAATACCTGAAAAGAAAGAACCAATAAAAGCTACAAGCATTCCTTTACCAGGTGTATAATTCTCTGTATATTTTCTTCCTAATATATAATATACAAATCCCCATACCGCAGTAAAAAGAACTCCCCATAATAATACAATGACAAGGCTTAACAGATTCATTTGTGAAATGCACTTTACAACTTGTTGATAATTATCCTTTAGAGCAAACCATAGGGCAAATCCCGTTAAAGCAAGAATAAGCAACAGATTTAGTGCGTACTTCTGTTTTTTCATAAAAACCCCTATTTTTTCTTATTTAATAATTCCTCTTGTTTATCCTTATATGCACTCAAATAAAATTCTCTCCACATATTCAATACGTGTTCTTTCGAATAGAATTCACTCAATAAACGACTTTCATTTTGATACTTCGCGTATACATCTGAATCATTTTTCAACTTTAACAGACAATTTTTAAAACCATCATTATCATTCGCATGCATATAACGATCAAATAAAATATCTTTATATAAATCCAAATTACGAAGCACCAATGGAACATGTAAATTCACCGCTTCTAAAATAGTCATTGGGAACAATTCATTATAGCTTGGCACAAAAAGCACATCCGCCATATTATATAGATCCACCATTTCTTCTCTTGGTACAATGCCTAAGAATTTACAATTTTCCGGTGGATTTTCCTGTAACTTCTTTAATTCTTCGTACCCATCTGTAATACGACCAAACGAAAAGCCTCCAGCCCATACAAATTGTACATCTGGCATTTCTTTGGCAACATTCACAAAATCAAGCACACCCTTACGCGTTTGTACCTGACCTGCACCCAATACCACAAAAGCATCTTTAGCTACACCATACTTTTTTCGAATGGCAGCACAATCATCATCGGATTTGCGATAGAATTTTTCCTTAGATACATAGTTAGGAATATAATAAATTTTTTCTCGATCAATACCATATTCTACTAATGCATCAATAAAGCTTGGATTTACAACAACCAAGCGATCTGCACTCTTATAGAATTGAATCAAATAAGAACGGAATACATTCAATAATGGTGCCGGAATCTTTAAACTACCTTCTAAAGTATCTGGTAAAAAATGACAATAAGCTATATTAGCGGCCTTATGATTTTGCATCTTTACATAGAAAGTAGGATCGACCGTATGAAAATGTTGAATATCTGGAGTTTTGATCCAGTTATTGATACCCACTTCAAAAATATCACTAGCCCCTTCTTTAATGAGATTGACCTGTTCTTCATAGGCACTACCTACACCTTGGCCATCCACTTTATCTGCACTTGAATACATTATAATTCGTATTTTATCTTCCATAAAAATTACACTTCTTTCATCCTCATTATTATATCGCATCTACTATTTGTATGTCCAACTTTCAAAAAAGCAAATGAAAAGCCCCTTTAGCGGGGCTTCTCAAGAAAGTTTTAAGAAAGGGAATTTGATTATGAAGTGAGCCACTATCTTTGGCTCAACAGTATATTACTAAACAATAAAGTGATAGATGTAGTTATATTATGTGAAATTATGTTAACATATGACACAATTATTGTTATTTTTAGTTAATACCATAATAAATTTAATCAAAATATACAAATTTTATTTTTCTTCGTACAAATCAATCTTCTTTAATACACTTTTCTTCCCATTTCTATGAGAAATGAATCCTAAAACAGTAAATAAACCCGATAAAATCAAACCAATCAAAGCAATCCATTTAGCTACATTACGTACGCTCATAGGAATATTAGGAAACATTGGATCTGTCATCCCTGACCATCCCCAATATGTAACAGCACCAAAAGCAAGTGTTAGAATAAAAGCATTTCTGACCATTCTTCCCACTTTTAATACCATTTCATTTTCTCTTTGGATGACTTCTGCAAGCTGATCTCTTTCTTTGCGGCTCAAACTCATAATAAACGCTCCTTTTCAAATATACATATACTTATTATAAGAAAAAAAGACAGGCCTAACAAGTTAAGCCCGCCTTTAATTGTCTTAAGTGATTATCCTAAGAATCCTACAACAGATCCTACGAATCCGATAACTACGAACAATAACAATACTTTAATTGGAGTAATGTTTTTCTTAGCCATCAACCACCAAGCAAACAATACGAATAACATTGTTAAGATCTTAGGGAAAGCTCCATCTAATTTAGATCCTAATGTTACGTCTGTTAACTTACCAGTTTCTGCATCATAAGATTGTGCAATTACTAAGTTAGTTGAAATTGATACCCAAGAAGCTGCCATCGCACCAACGATAACTTGTCCCATAACCAATACAGATTCACGGAACGCAGTTGCTTTTTGTCCTACTAACAATTCAACAGCACTACCACCTAATTCATAACCTTTGAAGTATACGAATTTTTGGAACCAAATTGAAGTTGCGTTCCATACGATGATATAGAATAAAGGTCCTAAAGGTGATCCACCTTCTGCGAAACCTAATGCGATACCTAATAAGATAGGAATGTAAGTACCAACGATCAATGAGTCACCAATACCTGCCAAAGGTCCCATTAGACCTGCACGGATACCGTTGATCATTTCATCATCGATTCCTTCAGCTCCGTTTGCACGAGCTTCTTCCAAACCAGCTGTGATACCAACTACGATAGATCCAATCTGAGGTTCAGTATTGAAGAATGGGTAGTAAGTAGTCATTTTTTCTGATTGTTCTTCGCGAGTAGGATATAATTCCTTAATAATTGGAAGCATTGACCACATGTAACCAAATGTCTGCATGTGTTCGTGTGAGAAACATGTTAAGTTTCCATACCACCAACGCCAGAAAGAACTATTTAATGTTTTCTTAGAAATCTTTTTCATAATTAAATGTCCTCCTCGTCATCATAGTCTGTAGATGCACCACCAACAGCACCTGTAGCTTTCATCATTGTCATTTGGTAGTTAATCAATGCGAATACACCACCAACAACTGTAGCAGCAATTAATGTTAATCCCATAGAAGCAGCTAAAGCGAATCCGAACATGAAGTAAATCAAGTCAGAAGTCTTAGATACTACTGATTTTAACAAGATACCAATACCTACTGCAGGAAGTACTGATCCTACTGATAAGATGGCTTTTACATACCATACTTCAGTATTTAAGCTCTGGAACAATTCAGCTACGGCTCCAGATCCATAGTAGCAAAGTAAAGTAACTGGCAAGAATGATAATACAAAGTGTGAAATTAGTGGGAGAACAACATCAACTTTTCCTAAACAATCTAAGTTTCCTTTATCCAATTGAGCCCAGCCCCAGTGTTGCCAAATAAGGTTCATCATAGCTGTTCCGTAGAATAAAGTAATACCGATTACACCAGTCATGGCTGAGATACTAGATGCTAAACCTTGAGCATCACTTCCTCCAAAATCCATACCAGCGGCTTTTGCTCCAACATAAGCCAATGGAATACCAATGTAACTTACGGCACGTAAGTCAGATGCGACTGTTCCACCAGGTGTAACCAATGCGATCCACATTACCTGCATTGGAATACCAATTTGAATACATCCAGATACATCACCTAGGATCAAACCTACGAATAATGATGCAACCAAAGGACGGTTCAAAGTGTAGTTACCTACTGTTGTACCTAAGCAAGCGATAGTACTAGCTGCTGTACAACTCATAAGTCCGATTAAAATTGCTTGTAACCAACTCATTATAAATCTCTCCTTTTTCTTTTATTTATCTCAATCTGTTTACTATTCCCACTATTAGTAACCAAATTTAGATCTAAATTTGTCCCAAGTACCGATTGCAGTTTCTTTTAATAATGCAAACAATACTGTGTAACCAGCGTTTGTCAAAGCTTCACATGCTTCAGCTTCTTCTTGAGTAATTGACTGGTTTTGACCTAATTTTGTAGCTCCTGGACGATCATTGCATGGTCCGATAACTACTGTTTTAACATCGTTAGGTACGAATCCATCGTCTACTAACAATTCTTTCATGTCCACTGGGTTTTTAGTAATTAAGAAATATTTTTTATTAGAATTCTTAACTGTTTCTGCTTTTTCTCTCCAGTGTTCTTTTGTCCAAACAAATACTTTCTTGTCTGTACTAGCCTTGAATGACTGTGTCAATACAGGTGTAGTTGCAGCTTTGTCGTTAACTGCGATAATTCCATCACAAGGGTATTCTTTAGACCATCTTGTAACAATCTGACCGTGGATAATACGATCATCAACACGAATAAAACTAATCATTATATGTCCTCCTTTATTCTGTTTATGCCTTCGCTATATGCGTTATAGCCAAATCCTATAGATCTTCGTCGTCATCATCAGAAGCAACTGTAAAATCAGTTAATCCTGTACGACCTTCGCTTAATAATGTATCTTTTAAATCTTGTACATTATCAAAGTTATCTTTCATTAATACAGCAGTGATTGCAAGAGGCATATTCATACCAGCAATTACTAAAGTATTTTGAAGCAATCCTTTTTGATCCAATACATTCAATGCATTTGTGAATGGAGATCCACTCAAAATATCAGCTAATAAAATGACCTGGTCATCTGCTTTGAAATCTTTAACCAATTCAGCAAAGTTAGATGCAAATTCGTCTGCGCTCATTCCGTCCTTTAAGCTTGTAGACAATACATCTTCACGATCTCCCGTCATCATTTTAACGGCACTGTGTAATCCAGGGGCGAATTCGCCATGGCTTACCATAACTACATATTTCATTATTTTTTCCTCCGCGTTTTCTTATACTCACATTTTATAATAAATATGTCAGCGTTTTCAAGTGTTATTACACATAATTTCACACATTTATACGACTTTTGAACATGAGCATCACATAGAATACACATTCATTATAACCCGTATGAAAACCTTTTCAATTTCCATATGTCACCACTTTTAGATGACAAATGTCATTTTTTAGAAGCAAACAAAAAAACAGCAGAAATTTAACTTTCTACTGTTTCTCCAATAATATATTTAATTCATCATTCAAATTTTGCATTGCCAACTCAATATCCTCATTTGTATCAATGACTCTTCGAATTTCACTATCTGCCATCGAATACAATTGATCATAGCCATCCAGCTTTTTTATCGTGATTGCTTGTTCCATCATATCATCAAAAAAATCTAAGTTATAATTTGAATCCAATGGCGCATCCTCTTGAATATACTTAGTCACATTTTTGGATGTCGACACATTCTTCAACACGGAGACGCCCTGCGAATATTTAAACAAACTCTCTTGCGTTGTCTCATCATAACAAAGTAACTTCAAAAATTCCCAAGCCATTTTTTTCTTAGAGGACATTTTACTGATTCCACAAAGTAAACTATCCATTTGCGATACATTATTGCCACTAGGTCCTGCGGGCATTGGAAGACAATCCCATTCAAAACTTGAATATTTTTTAACGCTCCAAGGATACGGTTTATATGTTCTATATTCACTAAACATCATTGGACAAAAGGCAACCTTGCCTTTATCAAACAATTCACTTGTCACATTCTGATTTCGATTTAAACGATTTAATTGACGCACAAATTCAATAGCTGAATACACATCCTGTTTCTGCAAAGTACACTTCATACTTTCTTCATCATACAACGCCTGTCCATTCGAACTTAGGGCATTTTGCCAAGTATAGCCATACTCTCCAAATTGATCGATTTCTCCATCACCATCCGTATCCACAGTCAATTTTTCACAAATTGAATAAAAATCATCCCACGTCCAATCCACATTTGGAATCGCAATCCCATTTTCTTCTAATAACGTTTTATTCACAAACATCAAAGTTGGTGAACTTTCATATGGAAGTGCATATTGATGATCATATATATTTCCTGCATTTAATGTTGTTGAAAAATAGCGATTTTTATTAAAGTCTGCATCCGTCTGCATAAACGTATCTAATGGTTCTAACATTCCCACCTTAGCATATGTAGAAAGATCATCACTCAACACCATAAACACATCGGGCAATTTACCATTTAAAGCTTCCTTTGAAACCCAATCTGAATAATCCTCTTTTAAGATTCCACTCACATATTCCACTTGCACATTGGGATGTGTTTTCTCAAATCGTTCAATCACATCATCAATAATTTTGCCACTGTATGGACTTGGCACATTCCAGTTACTACCCGCAAATACACCTATCGTTAAAACAATGGGTTTTTGTGTATAATAAAATGTAGCTGCCAAACAACACACCAATATGGCTATCAAAAAAGTTCTTAATCTTTTTCTCACCATTATTTATTTCCCCTAGACAAATACCAAATAGCCAATTGTGTGCGATCTCTTAAATCCAATTTATCCAAAATCACACTTAAATAGTTGCGAATCGTACCCTCACTAAATCCAAGTTTTTGAGCAATTTCTTTATTCGAATAGCCATGTCCAATTTGTGCAATAATTTGTCGTTCTGTATCACTCAAGTCAAAATCTTCTTCATGCTCAAGACTAAATTCCGAATTCGAGTTTGCCATTTGCGAAAAGAACTGTGCAACTTTTCCTGCCACATTCGGATTAAAACAAGCTCCCCCAGATAATACACTATGAATAGCTGAACTCAATTCTTCTAAGGAACAACCCTTTAAAAGATAACCACTTGCACCATATTTTAAGGCATCATAAATATATTCATCATCATCAAATGTTGTTAATATTATAACTTTTATATTTGGATATTCTTTCTTCACAATTCGCGTACAATCCACACCACTCATATTTGGCATACGCACATCCATCAAGATAATATCTACACTTTCTGTTTTTAATGAATCTAATACTTCTTGCCCACTACCAACCACTTTTACAACTTCAAAACTTGGATCCGAATCTAAAATAATCTTTAAGCTTTCTCGAATGAGCTGCTGATCATCCGCAATCATAATTTTAACCATTATTCTCTCCTCTTCTCATTGGTATTTCTACAATTAACTCAAATCCATTATCGCCATAATAACGAATTCGTCCCTGTAATAAATTAATACGTTCCGTCAAATGATGAATACCAAAGCCCGGATTTACATCCTTACATCCTTGACCATTATCTTCAATAATTATAATCAAATTATTATCGGCTTGCGCAATCGAAACATAAATTTTTGTCGCATGACCATGCCTTACAGAATTGGTCATCCCTTCTTGCACTACACGATACACAATTTCTTCTTCATCTGCATTTAAATTCACCAAAGGCAAATGACACAAATAAAGAATCGTTACATCCGTCAATTTTTGAAAGTCCATGATCATCATATCTAAAGCTTCTTTTAATGAATAGCGTTCTAACGCATCTGGCTTCAATTTATCCACTGAACGCCTGACATCTGTTAAGCCTCGTTTTGCGCTCTCTTGCAAAATACCCAATTGTGCTTTTGTGACATTGACATCCCTATCAATCATCACTTGACAAGCCTCAAGACCAACACTTAATCCCGTTAAAGTATGCCCTAATGTATCATGAATTTCACGGGCAAGACGGTTTCTTTCTTTGGTTTCACCCATTTTTTCACGCAAATTCGCATAACCCTTTAGTTGAATATTCAAGCGTTTCAATTCAGCATTTAATGAAGCGAACTTTTGTGTTTCATTCATCTGCTTTTGTAGATACAAGAATATATAAGCAATAAATAATACAATATTTAAATTGGTTAAAGTAACCTCAATACCCATCAATAAGCCTTGTGTTCTTGAATTATACACAGACAAATACTCCTGGAATGAAATCATAGGAATATAATTGGATAAATATCCATAATTTGAAAACATATATGCCAAAAAGACAAGTATGATGCAAATTGAACGATCAAAAGGTTTATCTACATACATCAAACAATCGGCAATGACGATAAATAAGATACATGTTGCACTAAAGGAGATATTCTTCATCAAAATCAAACTGAATCCTAACTCAATAAAGATAGGAATCATTTGGTGATGATAAAAAAATTTGAGTTTTGGACGAATGGACACAAAACAAAATAACGCAATAAACATAAATATAGAGATATAAAAAGAACGCATTGGAACGTTGGAAAGCGTAGATATATTTTTTATAAAATCGGATGCATAGCCACTTTTGGTCACATGTACCAACGTATAATACATCACAATTGCGGTGTACCACACAGTAAAAAAACTAAAAACCCACATACAGACATAGACAAGCCATACATTATATTTTTTAATATCTTGTATCATTGCCAGCCCTCCGTAGAATAATCTTGAACATTCTCTTTTGTGATGATTTGCACAGGACTCATTTCATTTTTATTCTTAATTGTTTCTTGCGAAAACAACTTATAAATTACCTCCCCAGCCTTTTTTCCAAACGTCTTTGGCGATTGTGCCACAGTCGCAGCCATTTTACCTTCTGCAACCATTTCTTTTGCCTCTGGCGTTCCATCAATGCCATAAACATATTTATCTTTCAACATATTATTTGATGAAAGTGCAGCCATTGCCCCCATTGCGCTTGGATCATTCAAACACATTACAACATCAAATTCGATTCCTTCCTCAATAAAAGATTCCATTATGGGCATGGCCACCTCTAATTGTCCATCACACTCCATACGCTTGACCACTTTATAGTTCTCATTGGATTGAATGGTATCCTCAAATCCTTTAATACGTAAGTAGCCTGAACGAGTCGTGGAGTGTTGTAAAAGAACAATATTAGCATGATCAAGCTTACGCATCATATCCTTTGCACATTGAACACCTGCATCATAGTTATCACTCACAATATTATAAGTAACGTTCTTATTATGTTTTACTTCCGTATCCACTACAATCACAGGAATATGATTTCTGTATGCTTCTTTTAATGAATCTTCTAACCCCTCATAATCAACAGGCGCAATTACTATGGCATCGACTTGTTGTTCAATCAAATAGTGAATTTGTTCCTTTTGTTTCTTTAAACTCATAGCTGAATCCAAAGCGATGAGCTGATCTCCATGTTCTTTTAAGATTCTAGAAATTTCCTCATTGATTACGGAATAAAACGTATTGTTGTAGGTCATATAAGTAGCTCCTATCTTACGTGGCTCCGTCGAATTATATATCATATTTGATTGCGTAGTCGTATTAATCAAGTAATTACTGCCAATCGCAAAGGCTAGACAAATCGTTAAACAGAAGATAATATACGCAAATGATTTTGGCTTCTCCATTCAAATCTCCTTCCTTACAGAAAATGTCGCATTACTGCGACACTTTTTTATAACACTTTTTGTAGAACATATACAAGGATTGCGATAACAATAGGTACAATAAAAATCATTGAATATCCACGTACAAATTTTGTTTCTAAAGCTTTAAATCCTAAATCATCATAATAGAATCTTTCATCATTTGTTTTACCAACAACACCTTCTTCTATTAGATTCGAAATTGTATAACTAATTGTTGAAGTAGCATAAGGCAAATTTTTAAACGCACTCACATCTACCGCACTTTTTTCATCTACTGCCCCTCTTTTTTTCAAAGTATCCATTACCATTGAAGCAGCTGTTGCCTTTGCTCCTTTTTTTCTTTTTCTAGACATTTTCTTTCCTACTTTCTATATCTATAGCTTGAGCTACACTCTTTACACACACGCCATATACCTTCAAACTCTCAGGTGCATGATCCATGACATATGTATTCTTTAAGTTTTTTAATATGCATAAGTCATTTTCTCCATCTCCAATAAAAATCGCATCTTCGACAGGTAAATGACAAAAGGCTTCCCATTTGTTTGTACCTTTTTTTGTGATCTCAATATAATCTTTTGAAGTAGCCATTACTTCATAATTTTTAAACAAGTCTCTAAATTGATTCAATAACAAATCTAAGTCATTTTCAACATACATACTTAACTTGGCTAACCCTAAATCTCGTGAATTTAAATATCCCAATATATCTATATTTGAAAATCGTCCTAAACTCGGTTGTTTTTTTTCAAAACTATGAAGTCTTTCTTTTCCATAAGATGAAACAGGATAATAGCGACTTCCTACTTCGTCTGTATAAAACAAATCCAAATTATATTTTAGGATCTCTTTACACATTTGTATTCCATCATCTAAATCAATTAAAGAAGAATACACATTCTGATCTTTATAATAGGCGTTTGCCCCATTATCTGTAATCATATATTCACATGACAATTGATATTTAGAAGCAAGTTCCATACAAAAAGCATGATCTCTTCCTGTCACAAATCCAAATGAATGTTTTTGTGTCCATTGATGAATTGAATTCACGTCTTCTTCTGTAATAGTTCCATTTGAATTCATTAAAGTTCCATCTAAATCGGATAAAAACAACATTATTTATGACGCTCTTTCTTTGCTTTTTTAAATGCTTTTTGTTTTTCCTGTAGCTTTTCACCAATTTTCTTAGTAACAACAATTTTATCACGATTGCTCATTAACACTGTGCAATTATGTGTAATGACACCATTTTTAAATTCAAAATTTGCAAGCATGCGATAACGATAATATGTATCTTCAAAAAAGAAGCCGTCTTCTGTAAAATAAACACGACGATGTGTATATGAATCAATAGACAATCCTAAGAATACCAATCCAATACATCCATACGCTAAATAGTAATAATAGGTTTGTCCATTGGAAGCTAATTTTGGTGCCATAAACATTAAAACAAATGCCACAACAGCCATCGCAACCATGACCCATACCCAATATCCACCATCTACCATTGTTTCGTAATGTTTATGTGAATTTTTAAAGTTTTCAAATTCTTTTTTATAGGCAATTCCACCTTTTAAGCTTTGATAAAAAATGAATGCCATATATCCAACTAACACTACACCCACAATAACTTTAAAAAATATATTATTTGAATCCATAATCTGTCTCCTTTATAAGTACATTAAGCATTATAGCATCATTCCATGCTATAATAAAAGCATTGTTGGAGGTAGTTTATGGAAGAAAATATGCACGCGTTAATGGAACGTTTAAATAGTTCGAGTCAATTTCTTCAAAGTAATGATATGCGTGTTACAGAAGTACGACATGGTTTTGCGAAAGTAGAAATGATTATTGATGAACAAATTCTAAATATACATGGCTTTGTCCATGGTGGAGCCCTATTCTCTTTGGCAGATACAGTCGCTGGAGCAGCAAGCTTTGCGACAGGAAGAGATAGCGTTACACTTACAGGTACAATCAATTATATTAAGCCTGGTCGTGGTGGCAAATTGATTGGGATTGCACAAGAAATTTCAAGTGGAAGAACAACCGGAGTTTATGAAGTATTTATCTTTAATGATGAAAATGTACTTCTTTCAAGAGCTACATTCACAATGTTTTTCTTAGATTCGGACAAGATGAAAAAAAAGAAAGAGCAATAATGCTCTTTTCATTTACTTAAACGCTCTTTTGAATCTTTCAAAAGGAGATTCAGCTTGACCAGATTTTAATTCTTCGTATAACTCTCTTTCTCTTCGAGATACTTTACGTGGAATTTCAACCTGAACTTCTACAAATTCATCCCCTTGTCCTGAACGCGATTTTACACCTTTTCCTTTTAGACGGAATTTAGTGTTTGGTTGTGTTCCTTCAGGAATTTTCAATTCAACATCACCATACACGGTTGGAACTTGAATTGTACAACCAATCGTTGCATCAATTGAACTAATTGGAACTTTAATGAAGATATTATTGTCTTCGCGTTTGAAAGTTGGATGTGGTGTAACCATAATTTCGATATATAAATCTCCATTAGGTCCTCCGTTGGATCCTCTTTCGCCTTTTTGTGGAATACGAATCTGTTGACCAGATTGAATTCCTGCTGGAATTTTAATATCCAATTTTACACGACGATGCTCATATCCTTTGCCATGACAATGTGAGCATGCATGTGTAACCTTTTTACCTGTACCATGACAATCCGGACATACACTTTGTTGCTGAATCACACCAAAAGGTGTTCTTTGTTGAGACATAACATATCCAGAACCATGGCATGTAGGACATGTCTGCACATCACTTGGGCTTTCAGCTCCAGATCCATTACAGTGTTTACATGTTTCATCGACATCCAATGAAATCGTTTCTGTTTTGCCAAAAATTGAATCCATGAAATCAATGCGCATCTGCATGTAACGGTCTTGTCCTTGTCGAGGTTGATTGCTTGAACGGCGAGATCCTCCACCGCCAAATCCTCCACCAAAGAACGAACCGAAGATGTCTCCTAAATCTCCAAAGTCTGTGAATCCACCAGAGAATCCACCACCTTGTCCAAAGGCTCCATCCATGCCCGCATGACCAAATTGATCATAGGTAGCACGCTTTTTCTCATCACTTAATACTTCATAAGCTTCATTGATTTCCTTGAACTTATCTTCAGCTCCAGGTTCATGATTTCGATCGGGGTGATATTTCATGGCCAATTTTCGATAGGCCTTTTTAATTTCATCTGGTGTCGCACTTTTACTGACACCAAGCACTTCATAATAGTCACGTTTTTCTGCCATGTGAATCCCTCCATACGATACGAAGAAGTTCTAGCGTGGCTAGAACTTCAAATGTTGCTTATTTATTTTACTTCTCAGTGAATTCACCGTCAACTACATCATCACCTGAATGAGTTTGTGTTGATTGTGAAGCTGCATCACCATTTGGTTGGTTGTACATTGCTTGTCCTGCTTGCATTGCAGCTTTTTCAAGCATGTCTAATTTTGTTTTAACTTCTTCCATGTTATTTTCATCTAAAGATTTTTGTAGATCATCACGCAATTTCTTAGTTTCTTCAGCTTGTTTTGGATCAATCTTATCTTTATTGTCTTCTAACATTCCATCGATTTGTGCAATGAAACCTTCAGCTTTGTTACGTAAATCAATTTCCTCTTTACGTTTTTCATCTTCAGCCTTGTTATCTTCAGCTTCACGAACCATACGATCGATTTCTTCATCACTCAATCCACTAGAGTTTTGAATTGTGATGTGTTGTTCTTTACCAGTACCCTTATCTGTAGCACTTACATGTACGATACCGTTGGCATCAATGTCAAACTTAACTTCGATTTGAGGAACTCCACGACGAGCTGGTGCAATTCCATTTAATTGGAAGTTACCTAATTCTTTGTTGTCGTTAGCCATTGGACGTTCACCTTGTAATACACGGATATCTACAGCAGGTTGGTTATCAGCAGCTGTTGAGAAAATCTGTGATTTACTTGTTGGAATTGTAGTGTTACGAGGAATTAATACTGTCATAACTCCACCCATGGTTTCAATACCTAATGATAATGGTGTAACATCTAGTAATAATACGTCATTTACATCACCAGAAATAACTCCACCTTGAATTGCAGCACCCATAGCTACAGCTTCATCTGGGTTTACTGAGTGGTTAGGATCTTTTCCTAATGCTTTACGTACTGCTTCTTGAACAGCTGGAATACGAGTAGATCCACCAACTAATAATACTTCATCGATATCTGATTTAGACAATTTAGCATCTCTTAATGCGTTTTCAATTGGAATCAATGTACGTTCTACTAAATGTTTAGTCATATCATCAAATTTTGCACGTGTTAATGTTGTATCAAAGTGCAATGGACCAGCTGGACCTGCTGAAATAAATGGCAAACTGATTTGTGTCTGCATTACACCACTTAAATCTTTTTTCGCTTTTTCAGCAGCTTCTTTTAAACGTTGCATAGCCATTGGATCTTGTGACAAGTCAATTGCGTTATCTTTCTTGAATGTATCAACCATCCAGTTTACTAATACGTTATCAAAGTCATCTCCACCTAAGTGAGTGTCTCCGTTTGTTGACAATACTTCGAATGTTCCATCTGCTAAATCAAGGATACTAACATCAAAAGTACCTCCACCTAAGTCATAGATCAATACTTTTTCTTCTTTATCTGTTTTATCAATACCATAAGCCAATGCTGCAGCTGTTGGTTCGTTGATAATACGTTCTACTTCTAATCCAGCAATTTTACCAGCATCTTTAGTTGCTTGACGTTGTGCATCGTTGAAGTATGCAGGAACTGTGATAACAGCCTTTGTTACTTTTTCTCCTAAGTAGTCTTCTGCATATGATTTCAAGTATTGAAGGATCATTGCACTAATTTCTTGTGGTGTATATGATTTTCCTTCTGCTTCTACTTTTTCATTCGTTCCCATCAAACGCTTAATTGAACTAATTGTATTTTTGTTTGTGACTGCCTGACGTTTTGCCGCATCACCAATAATACGTTCTCCATCTTTGAACGCAACAACACTTGGTGTTGTACGATTTCCTTCTGGGTTAGGAATTACTTTACAATCTTTACCTTCCATAACCGCAACACAGCTATTTGTTGTACCTAAGTCAATACCAATAATTTTACTCATGATAATTACCTCCCTATTCGCTTACTTTTACTAATGCAGGTCGTAAAATACGATCCTTCAACATATATCCTTTTTGTAATACTTCAATAACCATTCCACTTTCAACGCCTTCTTTTTTCTCTTGCATTAAAGCCTGCATTGTATTGTGATCAAATGGTTTATCGGCTGCATCTATTTCCTGTACGCCTTCTTTTTCCAGCACACCTTTCAATTGTTTATGAATCATCTCAAAGCCTTTGACATAATTCTTAATCACTTCATCCTCGGTTTGTACTTTCAAAGCCATTTCCATTGAATCAAGAATTGGCAAGATTTCCGTTGCTGGCTGTTGGAAGCGATATTTTCGAGCTGTATCTGCATCTTTCTGTAGACGTTTTTTCATGTTTTCTGTATCTGCATAAGCACGTGCTACATCATTTTTTGCCTTGTCAAGTTCTGCCTTCAAACCTTCAATGATTTCGTCTGAATCAGGTTCTTTCTTTTCTTCAACTACATCTTCAGCTGTTTCTTCAGCTACTTCTTCAACAACTTCTTCTTTTACTTCTTTATTTTCTTCTTTGCTCATCGTTGGCACCTCCTTTATTTTTGTCTGTCCCAAAGACGTCTTCGATGACATTTGACATATAATCCATCAAGGCTACGACCTTGGAATACTGCATTCGATTTGGACCAACAACCATTAATTGTCCTTCCTCATCGCTGTTATAATGGAATTTTGTTGTTAATACCGAACAATCTCCAATTTGTAACAACTCGTTTCTTTCACCAATTTGGATTGCTACATTACCCTCTTGATCCGTCCATTGGTGGAATAAATTTCCATTTTCCAATATACGCATCATTTGTTTCAACTTGTTAATGTCACTAAATTCTGGCTGATACAACATATTGCTTCGTCCAGAAACCGCAACTTTTTCAGTCGCAAATCGCATAAAGGCTGAAACGAACGCTTCAAACAAAACTTCATGTCGAACAAGTTTTGCCGCCATCATCGGTTCAATTTCTTTCATTTTATCAACAACATTTTCAATTGGCGTTCCCACTAATTGGTCATTTAATAAATCTGTACAATTTTGAATATCCTGCATAGATACATCTGTACCAAATTGGAACACTTTATTTTCTGTATGTCCTTGATCTGTGACAATGATCGCAACAGCACTTTGATTGTTGATTGGAATCAACTGTACATGTTGTAAAGTCTGATGCCTGCTATCAGGTCCTAGAACAACACTCGTTAAATTTGTCATATGTGACAAAATGTCACAGCTTTTTTGAACAACTTCTTCTAACGAATAATGTCTTTCACTAAAGACTTGCTGTAAAGCATTCTTTGTAGAAACATCCAAATCTGCTTCCATAAGATGTTCAACATAGTACCTGTAGCCTTTTTGACTCGGAATTCGACCACTTGAAGTATGTGTCTTCTCTAACAATCCTAACTTCTCAAGTGTCGCCATCTCATTACGGATGGTTGCAGATGAAACTGGGAAATCCAGAAGTTCCATCAAAGTCTTCGAACCAACCGGTTCTGCACAACGTGTGAACTCTTCAACTATTGTTTTAAAGATTATCTTTTGACGTTGTGTGATTTCCATTGTGAAGACCTCCTTCTAGCACTCATTTTCCTTGTCTGCTATTAGTATATCACAATTTTTAGCACCGTCAACAATTGAGTGCTAAATTTCAACCAAAAATTAAGGATACGAATATTCGTACCTCTATCACTAAACATGAATAAAAATCTTTTTAATCAATTCTTCACTCACTGAGAAAATTGACGCGATAGCTTTAACACTGAAACCTTTATCTAACATGGTTTGATATACTTCAAATTGATTTAGTGCAATGCCTTTGTTGAACATTTTCTCAACATTTTGTAAAAAATGGATGTGACCGCACATCCATTCCATCAAATACTCTTTTTTAATTCTCTTAATGCATCTAAGTCTAATCCAACAATCTCAGAGATTTCTTCAAGCGTTTGATTATTTCTTACAAGCATTTTAATCGCTATTTTGATTTGTGTATTTTTTACACCACGC
>ENA-OWRC01001165-OWRC01001165.1-human-gut-metagenome-genome-assembly--contig:-NODE-1165-length-27882-cov-4.401481_pt1 | contig 27882 bp, 17 predicted proteins | sample MGYA00248268_ERZ651895 | MGnify/ENA primary metagenome ERZ651895 (study PRJEB26924, sample SAMEA4378242) | human gut metagenome | biome: human gut; feature: human-associated habitat; material: faeces...
TGGCTCGAGCTCACAGTGACGTGACTCTGGAAGGACGATTCCTGATTTCGTTTGTTGCATTGACGATTCTTACGGATTTTCATCGTCGAATGAAGCAAAAGACCACGCGCATCGTCAAGGGAAAGGCGATCGTGGATCGTCCTATCGGAGACGAGATGACTCTCAAGGAGATCCGCAACTACCTGAGCTCGATCCGATTGATCAATGACGGTCGCGGCAACCGCATCTGGCAGGAAGTCACCGTTCGTCAACACAATATCGCCCGACGTCTCGGTTTTCCCGACCTGTATCGTGAGTTGCCGGACTGGGGCCCAAGATGATCTATTCCTACCTGCTCAGGTTCTCTATACGGATATTCCTATCCTAATTTAGGTCTGTTGGTGCCAAGCGCCGTTCGCCGCACTTCCCCGCCTGGCTTCATCGTTCCCGACATTGCACGTGCGTTTAATACAGTTCCAGACGTATGAGTTGCCATTTTCCTCGGAACAAGTGAGACCGGGCGCATCACTGGATACAGTGCGGACTGATGATGGAAACGCCTCCGCGCTTTCGGTGCGGGGGCGTTTTCGTAATCACAACTGCAGAGGCGATTTTTTTGGTATTGGTCCTGTAGCATCAACTGATACGCCCTTTTAGTTGGTATTAGCCGCTAATGACAACTGAAACGGGGTTTGAGTTGGTATAAGGTGGCTTGTTGCAACTGAAGTGGCGTTTGAGTTGGTATAAGGCGGCTTGTTGCAACTGAAATGGCGTTTGAGTTGGTATAAGACCGCTTGTTGCAACTAAAAGGGCTTCTGAGTTGTGATAAGGCGGCGGACATGATGGGGCCGCCCGATCCTCGTCAGCGTAGCCGATACCGCGTATGTCGCCCGCCCCCTTCCCGCGCTATGAGATTCCTCTTCTCCAGGGCGTTGAGCGCGCCGATCACGAGCCCGTAGGACTTCCCAAGGTGGTTCTGAATCTCCGTACGCTGGGAGGGGCCGTTGCACTCCAGAAAATCCAGAATCCTGCATTCCGATGTGCCGAGGTTCTCCGGTCGAGGCGAGATTTTCGGAAGCGTGATGAGCAACGCCGGTGATCTTGGGTTCGAGTCCGTAGGACGCATAGCTCGAGATCTTCTCCGGCAGTCCGAGTCCGTAGCGTCCGCCGGTAAAAAGTCGCGAGAGAATGCAGGCGACTTCAGGATTGCAGCAAAGCGGAGCACCCAAGCGCAGTAGCTCGGGATCGGCTTCGGGAGGAAGTTCGCCGAAGCTCAGAAATTCGATTCTGTCGGAAAAGACGCTCACGTCAAGAAGGCCGACACGATCGCCGATCTGGCGCGCGCCATCAAGGTTCCGGCCGAAGAACTCGAAGCGACGGTGAAGCGCTGGAACGAAGACATCCGCGCAGGGAAGGACACGCTCTTCGGCCGTCCCGTCAAGAAGGCCGCGAAGTCCTACGCCTTTGACGCGCCGCTCGTTTCGGCCCCGCTTGAAAAGGGTCCGTACTATGCGCTCGAACTCTGGCCCACGCTTGTCAACACGCAGGGCGGTCCGCGCCGCGACGAAAAGGCCCGCATCGTGAGCGCCCTTGGCAAGACGATTCCGCGTCTCTACGGCGCCGGCGAACTCGGCTCCATGTGGGGTCCGATCTATCAGGGCGCCTGCAACAACGCTGAAGCCCTGGTCTTCGGGCGCATCGCTGGCCGCAACGCCGCCGACGAAAAGCCCTGGTGCTGAGAATCGGGTTTGACCGGTGAATGAAGTCGCGCGGGACGGTCGAGGCCTCCCGGGCGACGGGAACGCCTCTGCGCTTTCGGTGCGGGGGCGTTTACGTAATAACAACTGCAGAAGCGATTTTGTTGGTATTGGTCCGTAGCTACAACTGAAACGACCTTTTAGTTGGTATAAGGCTGCTTATTGCAACTGAAGTGGCGTTTGAGTTGGTATAAGACCGCTTGTTGCAACTGAAGGGGCGTTTGAGTTGCAGCTAGCCCGTAGTTACAACTGAAAGGGCCTTTCAGTTGTTATTAGCTCGTTTATTACAACTCGAAGGGCGTTCCAGTTGTTATTAGGGAACGGCAGCCGGGCAAAGGGGGCGCCTCCGTACTTTCGTCGCGGGCGAAGGAATTTATCTTCGGTCTCCTCACTTTCCTTTGCGCCCTGTCAAATTACGCGCGTAAGACTCTGTTCAACAATGAAATGTTCTTAGACCTCACAAGGAGAGAAACATGGACAAGTTTTCCCGTCGAAACGTCCTCGGACTCGCGGGTGCCGGCCTGATGGCGGGCGCCGCCCACGCCGCGCACGCGGCGGAAGCCCCCGCTTCCTGGGACCGCGAATGCGACGTCCTCGTCGTGGGTTCGGGCTACGCGGGCCTCTGCGCCGCGATCGAAGCCCGCACGGCCGGGGCCGATACGCTTCTGATTGAAAAGATGGTGGTGCTCGGCGGCAACTCCGCGCTCTGCGGCGGCGGCATCGCCGCGCCGGGAAGCGACCTGCAGAAGGCCGCGGGCGTCAAGGACTCGGCCGATCAGCTCTACCGCGACATGCTGAAGTCGGGCGGCGGCCTCGTGCACGAGGAACTCGCCCGCGTGGTGGCGGACAACGCCCTTCCTACCTACGAATGGGTCCGCGACGTGATCGGCGTGAAGTTCGACCGCCTCGCCTTCCACGGCGGCCACTCGGTGCCGCGAAGCGCGGCCTACATGAAGGGTAACGGCGCCCAGCTCGTGAAGCCTCTCGTTGAAAAGGCCAAGAGCCTCGGCGTCAAGGTTCAGAACCGCACGCGCCTCGTTGACATCATCGTTGAAAACGGCCGCGTCGCGGGCGCCGTGATCACGGAAGGCTACAAGTTCCCGGACGAAAAGAGCGGGAAGAACGTGCGCGTGCGCGTGAAGAAGGGCCTCGTCTTGGCGGGCGGCGGCTTCTCGCAGAACGTGGAACTTCGCAAGCTTCACGACCCGCGCCTCGGGCCGCAGCTTGAATCGACGAACCAGCCCGGCGCCACGGGCGACGCCCTGATGGCGGCGCAGCGCATCGGCGCGACCGACATTCAGATGGACTGGATTCAGCTCGGACCCTGGACCTCGCCCGACGAAAAGGGCTTCGGCGTTGCGCCCAAGATCGTCGAAGCGGTCGTGGGCTACGGCTTCATGGTCGACCCGGAAACCGGGAAGCGCTTCGTGAACGAAACCGGCAACCGCAAGGTCCGCTCCGACGCGATCGTCGCGACGGGACATCCCGCGGTGCTCGCGGTGAGCGTCGACAACGTCGGACACGTTCCTGCCGAAGCCCTGAAGACGGGGCTCGAAAAGGGCGTCGTCAAGACGTTTGACTCCGCCGAAGCCCTGGCCGACTTCCACAAGATTCCGAAGGACGCCTTCATGGCGTCACTCAAGACGTGGAACGAAGCCGTGAAGGCGAAGAAGGATCCGGCCTTCAACGCGAAGATCTTCGACGACACGAAGGTGAATCAGGGCAAGTTCTATTCGATTCGCCTCTGGCCGCGCGTCCACTACACGATGGGCGGTCTCGCCATTACGCCGAAGGCCGAAGTGATCGGCAACGACTTGAAGCCCATTCCGGGTCTCTACGCCGCGGGCGAAATCTGCGGGGGCGTCCACGGCATGGTGCGTCTCGGCACGGTGTCGATCGTCGACTGCCTCCTCTTCGGTCGCATCGCCGGCAAGAACGCCGCGACCGCCTGAGTTTGATTGCTTTTTGAGGTGAGTGAAGCCTCCCGTGTCCAAGCGATGCGGGAGGCTTCGTTTTGTCCGAAACGAAAGGAAGTCCGGCGGAGGAGGGAAACGCCCGACGACTCCGTTCCCGCGAGGGGCGGGCGGGTTGGGAACGTCGGGGGACTTCAGTCGACAGAAAGGTCGGGCGGCGCGGGAGTCCTTTGACGGTAACCCGAGGAAAGCCTTCCGCGTTCGAGCGGTGCGGGAGCTTTGGTCGTCTGCGGAGTTGAAGAAAGGCCCGGCGGGAAAGGGGACCCCGGACGACTCCGGTCCGGCGAGGAGGTCGGGGGCGCGGGAGAACTTCGACGACTCCCGTCCCGGCGAACAAAGGAAACCCCGCGGCCGACGGAGTCGGTGCGGGGCAGGAATGGAAAAAACCTTGGCGGTTGCGCACGCGGGGGAGGGGCGTGCGCAACCTGTCGATCGATCAGAAGCGGACCAGGAGACCCGAGAGCACTTCGTAGGCGATCGGGTCGACCGAGTCGGTACCGTCCTTCGTGTTGGCGCTGTCCTTCGTGACGCCGGCGCCCACGTAAACTTCCGCCTTCTTCGAGAGCGGATAGACATAGCCGAGCGAGAAGCCGATGCGGTCGGTGTCGAGATACTTGTCGGCGTCCGTCGCGTAGCGATGGTCAACCTTGGCGTCCATCCAGCCCACGTTGGCCTTCACCGTGCCGCCCCAGGCCGGGACCGTGGTGCCCAACTGCAGGCTGTAGCCCTTGTAGGAGACGCCGTTTCCACCCTTGAGCGACTGCATGTCGCCGTGACCCTGGAATTCGCTCGCAAGCATGTCGGAGAAGTACATGCCCGAAGCAAAGAGCTTCATGAAGCCGAAGTCATAGGTCGCGGCGAGGCTGAAGGTGAGCGAATCGTCGGGATCGTAACCGAGGAGATTGCCGTCCTTGTCGTAGGCGCGGCCGTAGAGAACCGAGTCGAGCACCGCGGCGACGTGCACGGGACCGCCCGTGTAGGTGGCGCCCAAGGCCCACTGACGGTCGGTGCTGTTCTTGCCTTCTTCTTCCCAGTCGTCGGCGCCGGCGGCGTCAAGCTGGTTCGAATACTGGGCATGGAGCTGCAGGCCCGACATGACGGGGGACTGATAGGTGATCGTGTTGTCGCCCGGCTTGAAGCCGCCCGGCATGATGTACTTGGAGCCGACCATGTAGTCGCCCCAGGAGTTGCTGAAGGGGGAGACCTTGCCGCCCCAGATGCCGGTCGTGCCGAAGCCGCTTCTAAGCATGCCGGAGCGGCCGAGGACGAGCGTGCCGTAGTCGTCCGACATCAGCATCACCTGCGCGGCGCGGTGGAAGAGCCGACCGCTCGTGAGCGTGCCGTCGTCGCTTCCGAACTGGCTTTCAAGCACGAAACCCACCTTGAGGCCCGGGCCGATTTCTTCGGTTCCGCGAAGCCCCCAGCGGTTCGGGGTGGACTGCGAGGACTTCATCTGGAATTTCGAGATGTCGTCCTCACCGGCACGGTCGCTGTCGACGTGCTGATAGTTGAGGCCCGTGTCGATGAGGCCGTAAACCTCGACGTTGGCGGCCTGGGCGTTGAGAGCGAAACCTGCAAGAGTCGCGGCAAGAGCGACGGAAAGCTTGGTTTGCATGAGGGAATCTCCTTTTTGCTGTAGTTGTCCGCGCGGGCGGTTGAGACGTCCGCACGGGTCGATTCTCTTTCGCGGACTTACGCGCGTAATTTGCGAAAAGACAAAACTTGACGTGTTTGGAGCGGTTGATCGGGAAAGTCCCTATGAGCCGAGACGTAGACGACGAGTGGGTCGGTACCGTCGTCACCGCCGCAGAGGACTGTCGGGAAGACCTTCCGAATACGCAAGGCGACTCGTTCGAGGTATAAGGTTCGGGAACTGTGATCGACTTTGCTCCGGGAAGGAGCCTGCCCCGAGCGGGCTTTTCCCTGTGGCGCTTCCTGTTCGTTCGTGTCGGCGCTCAGTCGTCGAAGACGACGGGAACGGTAGAAGCGCCTTCGACCGCGGGGCGCGGCCCCGCATGGGGCTTGGCGTAGACCGCGGGTTCATTTTTGCTCTGCCACCCGTCGAGAACCCGGACGACCTCGAGGTGGTTGAGGTCGGCGTAGAGCGCGTGGATGATCCCGATATCCGATCGGGCGCGGGATCGTCGCGATCCGATGACGACGCACGTCGACCGCATGAAAGCGAATCTCGAGGTCTTCGACTTTTCGCTCTCGAAGGAGGACTTGGAGAGCCTGCGCCCGCTCGACACGCCCGCGGACTTTTGGTGGTCGCACCGCAATCCCGAACTCATGAAGTTCCTCCTTCGTTACGACGAAGAGTTCAATCCCGAACGAAAGCGCTGAGTTCGTGCCGATTCCTGCACCCCGACGGAAAACGCCCCGCCGGGGCTTTTTCGTTCGCGGCGGGGTGCTCGGGACGGGACGGAGCCCGCGTGCGCGCGGGAGAACCGGGGCGGCGGGCGGACCGTCAGAAGGGCGGATCGTCTTCGTCGGGATTCTCGAAACGGTCGGGAGGCTCTCTGACCCCGTCGTCCCGCAGCACGTCGCTTTCCGTCATCCGCACGAAGTCCTCGCGGATCCCCGCCAAAAAGGGCGACTCCCGGCATGGGTAGCCCCAGTCGTTCTCAAGGGGCCAAGTGATCGTGATCGTCTTTTTCGCGCGCGAGAGCGCGACGTAGAATTTGCGCGCGTCCTCCTCTTTGGCTTCGGGGGTGACACTCTTGAAGAAGGGGTAGACGCCGTCGCGGGCGTCGGCGATGACGACGTTCTCAAATTCGAGGCCCTTGGCCTTGTGGACGGTCGAGAGAAAGACGCGGTCGCGCACGACGTCGCTCGAGCAGAGGTCCGCTTCCTTGAGCGAATTGATATGGACGAGATAGCGCTGCAGCTGCGAGTAGAGCGTCCGGCTCTTCTCCTTTTCGATCAGCACGCGGTCGAGATAGGCGTAGAGAAGCGGAAGCTTCTTCCTGATCTCGTCGATCTGGTCTTGCACTTCCGTGTGGTTCGGCAGGCTCTCGATGAATTCGCGCAGCACCTGCACGAGAATCGCCGGGTCTTCGGGGGACTGCGGGCGGTAGCTCAGGTTTCGGTGCTCTTCGTAGATTTCCGAAAGGGCGTTTCGCAAGGTCTGCGACATGTTGCGGATCGAAGGCCGGAGCAGAAACTTTCTCTGCTTTTCGACGAGGGGGCGAGCGAGCTCGTAGAAGTGCGCCAAAAGCCCTTCGGTCGCGGCGACGTCGTCGTCGGCCTTGTGCGAATTCACGCCCTCGACCCCGAGGATGCGGATGAGGTCCTTGAGTTTGTGGGACGGCAGGCGCTTCAAACCCTTTTCGCGGCAGATGACGCGCTCCAGGGCATAGGAGAGGCGAAGCGTGTCGTAGCGCTTCATGAGCTCCCCGCGGGCGTAGGCGCGCGGGAGCGCGGAGACGTCGACGTCGTCGTCGAAGGCCTTTTTCATGCGGTCCTTCAGGACCGCGTACTGGGCGTTCACGATGTTGACGTCGTACTCGACGTTGTGCCCGACGACCGGGGCGTCGCCCACGAAGGCGAGGAACTTCTTGAAGGCGAGGACGGGAGGAAGGAGCGATCCGCGGGCCTTCTCGGCTTCGTACACCTCCACCATCGGGTTCGGAATGTTGCCGAGCATCTTGGGGATCTCGCGCTCGGTCTTCAGAAAGAGCTCGAGCTTTTCGACGCATCGGCCGCCCCGGAGTTTGCGGGCCGCGATCTGAATGACGTCGTCAAGAACCACTTCGAGCCCCGTCGTCTCCGTGTCGAAGACGACGAGTTCGCCCCAATAGGCCCGGGTGAAGTCGTCGAGAAGACTCATGGGCTCGTCGGGATTCTCCACGGAGTAGTGCAGAAGGTCCGAGGGAAGAAGCCCGTACTCGGGGAACTCGCGGGCGAGGTAGTCGCGGATTCGCTTGAGCGTCGTGTTCTTTCGCGTGAGGCGCGAGATGAGCTGCGCCCAGGGCGCCGTCTGAAAGTCGTCCTTCAGGATTCCGAGATAGGCCTTGGCGGTTTTCAAGACGTCCATGCGGAAGAGATCGCTTCCCGAAATCTTGAAGTGTTCGACCTTGAGGTCCTTGAGGTGGTTGGAGAGCGTATCGGCCATCGCGTTCGAGGGCACGAGAACGGCCGTCGTTTCGCCCTCGGGGGCAAGGCGCGCGAGTTCGCCCAAGAGTTCGATCTGGTCCTTTGCGTTGTAGGCGGCGAGAAACCGCAGCGCTCCCTTGGGCTTTTCCGAAACCTTTTCGGCGCGCGGGAGGAGCGCGGGATCGGCGTCGAGCTCGCTGACGGCGAACTGGTTGAAAAGGTCCAGGAGGTAGGAGGGCGAACGGAAGTTTCGGTGCAGATGATGCACTGCATGCGTGCGGCTCAAGGCCCGAAGTCGGTCGAGCTTTGCGCCCATGAAGGAGAAGATCGCCTGCTGTTCGTCCCCGAAGAAGACGCAGACGCTTAACGGCTGCTTCTCGTCCCAAAGCCGCTCGACGATCGCGAGCTGCAGGGGCGAAAGATCCTGCACTTCGTCCACCTGAATCCAGGGGTAGCGTTTCACGAAGGAGCGCTTGTCCGTCAAAAAGAGCCAAGCTTTCAAAAGTAGGTCATTGAAGTCGAGCAACTCCTGCGACTCCTTGTAGGCGAGGTAGTCGCGGGCGATCGTGTCGACGCGGTCCTCGTCCATCTTCGGATTGCGGTTTTCGTCGTACGCGACGAGTCCGAAGGCGGCGAGGAGTTTAAAATTCCTTTGGTTCACTTCCGGCGCGGGCGACTGCTGGATCGTCTCCTCGGGAAAGCCGCGGTTCCTCTGCAGGAGTTCCCCGCGCGCTGCTGAATGAAGTCGGCGACGAAGCCGGGGAGGGGATCTTCCGGAAGGGGAAGCCCTTCCGACGCGGGCGGGCGGTCTTCGAGGAGGCGTTCTCGGGCGAGCGAGTCGATCACTTCGCGCGCGTCGTCTTCGTCGAGGATGGTGGCGGTTTCGGGAACGGCTTCGCTCTCGAACAAAAGTTTCGAGCAGAAGCGGTGGAGGTTTCCGACGTAGAGCTCTCCCATGCTGCGCTCGGGAAAGTTCTCGACGATTCGCTCCTGCATGCCGCGGGCCGCACGGTTCGTGAACGTGAGACAGAGCATGTCGGTGAGCGCGACGCCCGATTCGAGGGCGCGGCGCACGCGCTCCGTCAGAATCTCGGTTTTTCCGCAGCCCGGAGGGGCGAGCACCAGGTGGCGTCCGCTTTGAAGGCCGATCGCCTCTTCCTGATGTCTGTCGAAGACGATCTTTCGCTTCTCGCCCTTGGCGTTCGTGCGCACGGTTTCAAGCGGCTGAAAGTCGGGGTAGGGGGCGGACGGATCCCTGCAGGAGAGAAGCCAGCGGGCGATGTCGTAGCCGTGGCGAAGGCAGGTCTCGGCGTCCTCCTTCGTGCGGATTTCGTAGTGCCGCTCGTAGGGGACGGAGACGGGGAGGTCGTTTGCCTGAAAGTGCGATGCCTTGTTGCCGTAGCGCTGCAGGATCGAAAAGCTCGCCGCGGTTTTGCGGGGAACGACGATCGCGAAGTCGTCGCGGCGCATGAGGGCCCCGAGACCCTCGTCGTCGTCCCGGACGCGGAAGACCGTTTTGAGGACGCCTTCGGCGAACTGCCGCATGACCTGAATGCTCTCGCGGTAGTGACGGTCGCGGAACAGGTCTTCGCAGTGTTCTCCGAGGGCGGAGAGTTCCGGATAGTACGGGGCGAGCGGTTTGAAGTTCATGGGGGCGTCCTTTCTTCCTGCGGCGGCGGTACGGGGAGTGGCCGTCGGTGCTGATTCGGACATTCTATCAGTCGGAGGAGAAGGTCCCTGCGGGTGAGACGGGGACGTGACGGCGGAAGATAAGGAAAGGACCGCCCGGGAAAGAGCGGTCCGTGATGAAGAGGAAGAAAGACGGCGTTTGGCCGGAGAGGGAAAACGCCGCTTTCTCGGGGGAGGATCAGAAATAGTAGCGAGCGTGACCGGACATCAGCCACGTATCAACCGTTTCGCCGCCAACAGCGCGTTCGAGATCCAGCTGAAGCGAGAAGCGATCCTTCCAATTCCAGAAGGCGCCGACGCCGAAGTTCGCCCAAGTGTCCTTGTCGCCCCAGGTCGTGGAGATTCGATCGGCGTCTGCCTTGAGAGTGGCCGACTGACCGTCCGTGAACTGATGGAGGACGTCGCCGCGCAGGTACGCTTCGCCGGTCGATTCGTTCGAGCGGAATTGACGGCCGAAGCGGAAGCCCGTGCGTCCGATCACGCTGGTTTCGTCGTCGGCATGAACGCGCATGCCGCGTTCGGTCGAGTAGTCGAAGTCGCGCAGATAGGTGGCCTGAACCTGGAGCTGCGGCTCGAGGAAGAAGCCTGTGGCGGCATCGCGCAGCGTGTAGCCGTATTCGGCGGAAATCGCCGCATAGTCCTGATCGTAGTCGCCCGTTGTGCGCAGAGCGCCCGAGTTGCTCGTCACGTCGAACTCGTTCGCAACGCGGCCGAATCGGCCGACGAGGTCGAGGTAGTGATTGCCGGACAGATAAGTGCCGTAGACGGCCGCTTCGTAGCGTTCGAGGTCCGCGGTGCCTCTGACGTTCGAATAGTCGACGTCGCCCGTGGCGTACGAGAACCAACCGCCGAGTCTCCAAGAGGTGGAAGGAGCGCCTTCAAAGCCGAGCGTCACCGTGTCGACGTCGTTCTTGTAAACGCCCGAGGCCCCTTTTTGCCCGTGGCTTACGCGAACCCAGAGACCTTGTTCGGAGCCGTTTTCGTGAACGGATTCATGGATGCGACGATCGCGGCGGTCCATGTCGACCGCGAGGTCGTAGCCCGCGTAGCCGGAACCGATCATGCCGAGGGTCGAGGCGGAGTTCGAGCGGACGACGCGGTAGATTTCCCAGTAGGAATCTCTATTACTGAAATCATCCAAGATGTCCGCCGGGGATTGACTACCTTCCACATCCGAGTTGTTCTTCTGAAATTCGTCACGTTCTTTAAGATTGTTTTTACCAATTTCGCTGACTGTGCGTTCACGGATGTCGAGTTCGTAATTGAAGAGCTTGTCGCCTTCCACGTTTTCGACTTCGTGGAAACGAACACCCTCATCAGCGGCATTTTTCGACACCACGGCGAAGACGAGGGTGTTGTCGGCCGTGATGCCGCTGAGGGTATCCATGCCTTCAATCTGAATGTGGTGCGTGCCACCTTGGCCGGTTTCCGCATCTTCAATGAATATCAGGTCGCTACGACTCTTGTCCTCACCGTTCACGTCGATACGAAAAACGCCGCCCGAACCGTTCAGGTGCCCGATACGGACGTAGTCATGGTCGGTGTGCGTGATGTACCCGGTCAAGCCCATTTCGTCGCAGAACTCACGAATATTGTCATCATAAAGATTGATGATCCCGCCGTTCTGCAACGTGATGTTGGAGATTCGTTTTGGGTCGAAGCGAAGCGTCATGCTGCCTTCGGTTACGCTTGACTGATTGCCGAGGTAAGTCCATTGCGCACCGTTTTCGAAAGTGAGGTCGAGAAGACCGTGGATGCCTCCATTTTTGCAGAGGAATACAAACCCAGCTTCGTAGAACGGATTTCCGAGACCTTCTGCTTCCTGGACATTGGCAAAGCTGTTGTCGTCTCCAAACCAGAAGGAATCGCTACCCGAAAAGGTGCCGGAAACTTTCGACTTGAGGTTGGTTAAATTGGTAATGTAGTCCCCTGTATCTTGGGAACCCCGTCTAATGTCTTCAATGAAGTCGATCGCGCCGATGACTTGGTTGTGCACAGAATTGAACGTAACACTGCCGTCCCATTTCGCGCTGATGGCGTCCGACTTATCGGCGATGACAAAAATTCGCGTGCGGTTGTCTGCGCTTTGACCAAGCGTGATGGTGGAATTTTTGCCGGCATAGACGCCGTTTGCTCCATAGTCGGAATCCGTGCCGTCGGAGTCTTGAATGATAATGTCGACGTCGCCGTTAAGGACCATGTGGCCGACTTTCCCGCCCTGTGCGGTGGCGCCCGCCAAAAGCCCAATGGTCCCGTTGGTTCCGCCGGGTTGCGGTTGGGAGTGAATGAGCGTGTCGCCGTTTACGGTGAGTGTGGCTCCTTCTTCCGTGCCAACGGCGATCTGACCTTGACCGGACGGCGGCAGAAGGTCAGGAAGATCGATTCCGGATGCAGTGAAGTCTTCTCTGAACGAAGTTCCGTTAGGGTTTCCGTTCCCGTCGTTCTCGAGGAAAGCTTTATCGATCACGGGATCGGAGGAGCGAGCAGCTGAGGATGTTGCGCTCGAGAAGATCGGAGAATTCGGTATGCCAGCCTGAATGTTGGTGTAGAGGTGGCTGCTTGTTGAGGCGTAGGCTAAGGGTAACGCAGTCGAGGCTACCAGAAGCGAAATCGCAGTGGGCTTAAAAAACTTTCTAAGGGTTAAAGAATGAAGATTTGAAGAATTTTGATTGTTGCTCTTCGGGGGGGGTGGTAACCTGTTGATTTCATAGGGATTTTATCCTTTTTTTATGTGTTTTGGCCGTAAGGCGGTCGAACGTTCGCGGTCGGTGAGGTCATCGATCAACGTACCCTCCATCCTAGCACAAGGAGACTTGCACGGGAATTCCTTATTTTTGACTAGTCTCGGAGAGGATGATGCAGGATCGTGACGATCTGAAATCCGCTTAACCTCCAGAATTTTCAAGGCTTTCACCCCGGTTGCTGAGGTAGGACGTGTGACGGCTCAGGGTGCTTCGTTACGCTTTTCGAACCATGGAGTCTGATGTCGGCAGTGGGTTTCTTGGCGGAACTGCTCACTATCCGAAGCAATTTTTCTTCCTCTCAGCCGTTTAACGTTTCTCCCCGCTTCCTGCTTTCTCAAACGTTTCAACACGAATGCAGCATGCTAGGCTTGGGGACTGAGAAAAAGGATGTGTACCCCTGTCCGGTAGGGATTTTCGGGCGATGGAGGACTCGCGGAAAGTGAACGTCAGACGGCGCGAACGTTGGACGGGAACGGATGGGAAAAGGAATCGGAACTCAATGATGGCGATGTGGAGCAGGGCAATCTGAGGGATAGCGGCGTCGACGTACGAGTCGATGGCGAAGGCGTCGTGCGTGCGGGCTTACGATGGGCTTCGCTTGGATATTTCCCATGATGGGCACTGGGCGGGGCGCAGGCGTGTCAGGGCGACGTCGGAGGTTTACGCTCCGCGGTCGGCTACGTTCGGAACGTCCACCTCCACGGTGGACCAGATCCAATCGGCCCATTCCGGATGTTCCCTGCAAAGGGCTTTCGGGGCCGAAGCATGAGGAACCGAGCCTCCGTCTTCGAGCACGGCTTCAAGCCACAGTTCGGCCGATTCCTTGGCGTTGGCGTGCGCCTCTTCGAGCGTGTCGCCCGCGGAATAACAGCCGGGGAGGTCCGGGACGATGACGCCGAAGGCCTGGGTTTCGTCGCCGGGTTCGATGGCGATGGGGTAGCGCATTGTGGGGGCCTCGTGTTTCAGATAAGGTTGGGGGAGTGCATATTTTTCAATAAGAGAAAATTTCATCAATCGAAAACTGATCTTATGACGGCAGTGCGAGAGGTTGTGTAGGTGAGCAAAAACGCCGCGAAAGAAAACAATCGCGGCGTTTTTTCGGGAGATTGATTCCGATCACCTAACCGGAAGTTGATCGGAGAAAGTCGTTTGGGTTAGAAAAGATAGTTCACCGTCACCATTCCTGAAACGGCATCGCGATTACCTTCCCAACCGCGGACTTGAGCATCGAACTGCCAGGGAGATCCTGCGCTCGGCGTGATGCTGAACCCGGCTTCGGCAAAAGCACTGAAACCTCCAAGGTCGGACGTGCGGGTTGCCGCGTTGGCAACGACCATATCGCTTTCACCGTCAAATTCGTATTCGCCGGCCAAGCCGATCATGAAGGTGATGTTGTCTTGTCGCGTGCTCAAGCACGTGCCCAGACGCAAACGGTGACTGGTGATGCTCTCGAACTCATACGTTTCGTTGTATTGATCGATTCGGAAGTCGTCGGAGTCCGTGTACGAGAAGAAGTACTTCGCGTAGGAGTCAAGCTCAAGGGAGGAAGTGGGCTTGAAAATGTATCCTGCCCCCAAATGCACGCCGGCGTATAGCGAATGCGTGTCGGCATCATAGAAGTTGCCGTTGGCGTCCATCAATGCACGGTCAAGGTCGCTTCGCAACTGGCCGGCACGAAGAGAACCTTCCGCGTAGAAGTTTGCCGGCGTCATCAGTCGCATGGCGATGCCGCCGCCAATGTACCTCACGGAGCCGTCCGTACGGAAGTCAAGATTGAGATGGCTGTTGCTGGTGCGGTAGTTGGCGTCGCCGTATTCAAAAAACGCGGCGCCCGTCAGATCGCCATACGCGGTGGGGGTGACGTAACGCACACCGCCCAAGAAATTCCAACCGTTCAACTTGATGGGGCTAGAAAGGTCGTACTGCCCCTTCGTACCCTCGGCCGTGGCAAAGGTCATAAGGCCGTACTTGTCACGAGACAAAGTGAACCCGTGGAAGACGCGTTCGAGCAGGTCGGAGCCTTGGTTGACGAACGCTGATGCGGCCAGACGACTGTCGCCAACGAGGACGGTTTGTTCGGATTGTTCTGAACCCGCGATCGTGTAAGTGATGGAATCATCCCCGAATCGGATGGTTCCGTCCAGGACATTACCTGTTCCCGCAGTTGTTTGGAGTGTAAATTCATCCGGAAGTGCTTCGTCATCCGTATATACAAGGTGAGCTTCCTCATCCCCGAGAGCTTGATATTGAACGATGGTCATCGTTTGGCCTGGTTTGATGTCTTGGGGATTTGTGAAGGCTAACGAATTTTCGTTAAAAGAGGCCTTTGCAATAGGTTGACCATATACGGTGTAGGGTTCAATTTTTAGAAGAGTGCTTCCGTTTGACCAGGTTTGGTTTTTAAAGATTATGTTGTCAAAAGAAATGTATTTGGTCCCGTTTGTGCTGGGGAGAACGTACCCTAATTGGTTTATGGTTCCAGAAAAGCCGTTCAAAATAAGGGATGTATTTTGGATGTTTTCACTATAGAAATCAATTGGCTTTAGGCTTGCGTTTGAAAGATCATTTTTGCCGATAATTTCTATGGTTCCGTTGGAGAAAGATTGATTTAGTTTTCCTGATCCTTTGAAGGGAGATATAATTCCTCCGATTGTGCTATTTTTAATCGTAATGGAGGCATCCTTGCATTCTCCCCGCGAGTTGAAGGCGGCAATTAGGCTTGTTGAATTCAAGGTGCTGTTGGAAACTTCAATGTGATTGTTCTGAACGGTAGTGGCAGATGCGAAGTTGTCGTCCGGATCAGAATAGCCTGCGTAGAAATTAATGCGTTTGTTAGAGTTGCTCAAAACTTGTTCAATTTTGATTTGATTGTTGTTTGACGAATTTGACTGAGAGTACCCGCCATAGACATACATTGGTATGGTTCTATCGGTGTTGATGTTCAGATCCAGATCGTGTAAGTATACTTGGTTGCTTTCTACTGGAGCCCAACTGCTGTGAGAGGCGGCTATGCTTAAAGAAGAGCCTTTGTTTATATTTAAAGTTCCTGTAATATCCAGTAGGGCTTCGCTAAGTGGCGTTTGTAGCGATTCGCGAATGGTGTGCGACCCTCCAGCTTCCTGTGCGTGTATAACAATACCTTCATAACGATCTGTTAAAGTATTGGTTCCTTTGAGATATAGTTTGGTGCCCTTTATGTTTCCTGTCCAGTCTCCGTTAGAATAAACGCCGTAAACACCTCTGAAAGTGCTATCTATTACTGTGATTTCGTTGTTGGAGATATCTAATGTTCCCTTGGTGTCGTCAATCTTTGAAGAGGAAACTCCTTTGATTTCTGTGAAAGTTCCTCCGTTGACGTAAAGATGATTTTCGGAGATGTCACCGGCAACTTGAGAGGTTTTGACCATGGTGATAAATTTTGACTCCGTGTCACTGTTTACGGTCATTTCGTTATTTTTGATTGAAATGCCCAAACATTGATCGGCCGAAGGATCCCATGGAAATTGCTGAGAAGTAAGGAAATTAATGCCTGTTATTGAATTGCTGTATTTTCCAGATCCTGTGTTTATGGTATTGTTGTGGAGAGTGATGTTTTGGGAGTCTTTGAATTGTAATGCGGTAAAATTGTTTAGGTTTGTATTTGTGCTGGCGATCTCGTAGGTGTTTTGATTTACTGTGATGTTATCGCCATCAGTAGTATCAAAGAAATAGAGATTTTTGATGGATGTGTCTATCCCTTGATCTACAATTTTGTACGAATTGTTTTCGTTTAGCGATCCCGAGGAAAAAGACTGTGGGCTCGACCAAGGGTTGTTTTTGTCAAAAATGTGATCTTGTGCAAAGGATTCTGTTGAGCAAAAGATGAAGGGAATTGAGAGTATGAGATTTAGGGTGAGTTGCAGCCTACTTTGACGGTGCTTTCGGGGGGGGGGTGTAACATGTTGATTTCATAGTGATTTTATCCTTTTTGTATGCTTTGGCTGTAAGGAGGTCGAAATTTCTCTATCGATGCGGTAATCGGTCGATACACCCTCCATCCTAGCACAAGGAAAATTTCACGGAACATCCTGATTTTTAACTAGTCTCGTAGAGGATGATGCAGGTTCCTGTCTGCATGAGAACCCGTTTGTCTTCCAACATTCCCAAGGCTTTCATCCCAATTGCGGATTCTCATACTCGCGACGACGCAGGAGAACGGTTTGTCGTGCTTTCACCCACGCAACTTGAAGTCGCCAGTGAGTTCCTCGTCGGGCCAGTGCTTGTCCCGATACCCTTCCGTACTTGCGACCGCTTGAAGCTTCCCTGCGCTTTCGGTTCCCCCCGTGCAGGTCGAGTGTTCCAACGCGAATGCTACAATCCGTCGTTTCAGAGGAAGCGCAGACATCCTGTTGTCCCTTTTGCTCAAGATCACTCCCGACATTACCAACGACAGACATTCCCGCTCCTCCTCACACTTTCTCCGCCTCTCCCCATGCACCCCCAATCCCACCGCTACCTCTCCGCCATCCTTTCCGCCGGCAGCATCTCCAAAGCCGCCCAGACGCTCGGCATCTCGCAGCCCTCGCTCTCGCAATTCGTACAGCGAATCGAAAAGGACTTGGGCGCCGAAGTCTTCGACCGCTCCACGCGTCCTCTCACCCTGACGGAATCGGGCCGGATCTTCTTTGAAGCGGAAAAGCGCGTGGCGGAAATCCGCGAGGACTGCCGCCGAGCGGTGGAGGACATCAACGGGGGCGGGCGGGGACGCGTCGTGATCGGGGCGTCGGAATACCGGGAGATGTTCTTTCTGACGGAAGTGCTCCCCGTCTTCAGCGCGGTGCATCCGGGGATTGAAATCGCGCTCGAAGAGGGGACGACCCGCGAACTTGAGGACTTCGTGTGGACGGGGAAGACGGACGTCTCTCTCGTCATCTCTCCCCTTGTGCAACCGGGTCTCGAAGCGGTGGAGATCTACGAGGAACGACTTCTCTTGGCCGTGAACGACCGGAGTCCCCTCATTGAAAAGGCGCTCGCCCTTTGTCCCGAAGAGCGCTGCGGGGACGAGTTCCCTCCGTTTCCCTTCCGACTGCTCGCGGATGAACCCTTCCTTGTTGTGCGGGAGGGCCAGCAGATCCACGACCTCTATCTTTCGCTCATCGCGAAGACCGGCGCCACGCCCAAGATCGTGCTCGAGAGCGAGTCGCTCACCGCCGCGCTCGCCTTGGCGGGCGCGGGGCTCGGCGCCACGATCGTCACCGAAACGCTCGCGAGACGAAGCGCCGCGGCACAGCGCGTGCGGTTTTTCTCGATCGACCCCAAGGTCCCCGTCAGAAAGGTCGTGGCGGCCTATCGTCCGGCACGTTATTTGTCGAAGGCCGCGCGCCTTCTCATCCGGACCATGCGGGACGTGGCCCAGGAGAAATTCTCCCACGGGTGAGGCTCAAAGCTTTTCCCCGAGCCGGTCCCTTCCGGAAGCAAAACGGGCGCCCGAAATCCGGACGCCCGCATTGCCTGATGTTTTCGTCGGAAGGAATGCGTCAAACGCCTCAGTCGAAGTAGTCGACGTGTCGGTTGATCTCGTCGACGATCGGCTGCTTCTTTTCGTTGAAGACCTTCTTGTTCTTCTCAAAGAGGTTCTGCCCCTTGGTGTCGATCGAAACGATCATCGGCCCGAAGTCCTTGACGCGCATCACCCAGATCGACTCGGGCATGCCGAGTTCTTCCCAGTGGTGCTCTTCGACTTCTTCGACCTTGCTCGCGGCAAGGACGGCGCAGCCGCCCGGCCACACGCAGTGAAGGGCCTTGTGATCGCGGCAGCCCGCTTCCGTGTTGGGGCCCATGCCGCCTTTGCCGACGATGATCTTGACGCCCGTGTCGCGGATGAATTCGCGCTCGAACTTTTCCATGCGCATCGAGGTCGTGGGACCGATGGAAACCACCTTGTAGCCGCTTCCCGACTCGTCGCCGCAGGGGACCATGATGGGACCCGCGTGGAAGATGGCCTTGCCCGCGAGGTCCACGGGGAGCGGACGGTGCTGCTTCACGAGACGCATGTGGACGTCGTCGCGCGAGGTGATGAGATAACCCGAGAGGTAGACGATGTCGCCGATTTCGATCCCTTCGAGATCTTCGTTTTTGATCGGCGTGGTGAGATGATGCGTCTTCACAGCGTCACTCCTTTGTAGGAAAGCAGTTCGTACGACATGTCGGCGTGAATGCGGATCGCGCCGCGGCGATGCCCCCAGCAGCCGACAGAAACGCCGACGGCGAGGCACGACGGATGGCGCGCGGCCGTCTCGACGTTTACGCCCATGACGGAGCCTTCGCCCGTGAGGCCGCCCGGGCCGATGTTGATGCGGTTGAGGCCTTCTTCCACCATGCGCTCAAATTCCGCCGCGCGGGCGTTCGGGTTGTGGGAACCCACGGGGCGCATGAGGGCGCGCTTCGAGAGCGTCGCCGCGACTTCGACGGAACCGGCGATGCCGACCCCCACGAGAAGGGGCGGGCAGGCGTTGACGCCGCGCTCGCAGATCACGTCGAAGATGAACTGCACGACCGCTTCGTAGCCTTCGACGGGCATCAAGACCTTGGCCGTGCCCGGAAGCGAGCAGCCGCCTCCCGCCATGTAGGCGTAGATCACGGCGTCGGACGAATTCGGAACGATTTCAAGATCGATCCAGGGGATGCGGCGGCCGGTGTTGTCGCCCGTGTTCTTTTCGTCGAAGATCTGCACGGCGTTGTGGCGAAGCGGCGCCTTGACCGTCGCGCGGCGCACGGCCTCCTTGAGACAGGCTTCAAGTTCGTTTCGGATCGGAAAGTCGGCGCCGAGTTCGATGTGGTACTGAATGACGCCGGTGTCCTGGCAGAAGGGGACGTTTCGCTCCTTCGCCATTTCGAGATCGGTGAACATGGCGTCGTAGACGAGCGTGGCGAGTTCGCTCTTCTGAACGCGCCGCATGGCTTCGAGCTTTTCGAGAACGTCGTCGGGAAGGCGCTTGCCGAAGAAGGCCGTGAACTTCGCCATGACGTCCGTAAAGCGCTCGACGAGCTGAGCTTGGTCGGACATGGGGGAATCTCCTTGGGTCGGGGATGACGATGCGGACCGCCTCGGGGAGGCGGCCGCAACCAACTACGCCTAAAGTCTAAGGAGAACTAATCCATAAGTCGAATATTGAAAATGTTATTTGTTCGATAGGTCTGAGACTATGGATTGCTGTTTTGCTTCGGTAAGGCGGGGGAAGAGGGGACGTCGTGCGTTGCGACGGGGGCCGGGTGGAGGTCCCGGCGGGGACCACCGGGCTTTCGCTTTGCCGGGAACCGGTGTCGGACGGTTCGGGGGTTTCGTCAAAAGGAAACCGCGCCGTCGGCAAGCCGAACGACGCGGTCGTGCAGTCGGGGACCGAAGCCCGCGACCGGGTTGGCGATCGCGCATCGTTTGAGCTCCCTAAATAGTGCGAAGCCTGGTGTACCACCACCGGGCTTTCGCGTTTCTAAACCCCTTGCGGGGACCCTTGGCGTTTCCGCCGTTTCCCGACCGTTCGGCCGAAAATCCAAAAAATGGTAGGACCGGGTACGGAACGACGCGTGGTGCACAAAGGGTGGTTGCGAAACTAGCCGCTGACGCCTAACGCAGTGCGTTAGTCTTAGCAAATATCTCTTCCGGTTATTGTTTGAAATGACAGGTATCCCCTAGAAAGAGTAGGGGAAAATATTGGTCGTCCGCGTAGCGGTTTCTCCGGGGCACCCGTCGGGTGCGAAATGGGAAAAAACGAAAACATCTTTCGAATAACGAGCATTCGACAACGCAAAAACGCGAATCCCGCGTCGTACGCAGTGATTCGTGAGCGATCTCAGAATCTTCGGGGGAAGGAACGTGTGCACGGACCTCTCAAGAACGATAAGAGGATTCCAAAATTATGTTTGCCTGCGATCGGGACGGATGTTCCGGGTACGGAAAAGGCCGACCCGTTTCCGGATCGGCCTCGTGAACATCTCGGGCGGGCGGCGGCCGTGGTTTTGCCTCGCCGCCCGCAGAGTACCAACATCATGCCGACGACGCGCGGTCGCCGGCCCTTGGGTTACGCGGCCGTCGCGGCCGATTCGCCCGCGATGCGGCCGTATGTGAACGCGTCGCCAAGAGCGTTGCCGCCCACGCGGTTCGTTCCGTGGATGCCGCCCGTCACTTCGCCCGCGGCGTAGAGCCCCGGAATCACCTTGCCGTGACGGTCGAGCACCCGGGCCTTGACGTCGATCTTGACGCCGCCCATCGTGTGGTGACGCGCCATGCCGATCGGGCCCGCATAGAAGGGAGCCTTTTCGATCTTGTGCGCAAGCATGCGCGGCGCACGGCCGAGGGGATCCTTCTTCGTGTCGACGGTCTTGTTGTATTCCGCGATCGTCTTCTTGAGCTCTTCGGCGGGAACGCCGATCTTGCCCGCGAGCTCTTCGATCGTCTGCGCTTCAAAGAGCGTGCCGTCCGCAAGAGCCTTCTTGTTCGTTTCGCCCTGGAACTTGTTGTCCGCGGCAAAGCCTACCGAGTCGGTGAGCGGATAGACGGTCTGTGCGGTCTGCGCGAGCGTCGCGTCGCGGATCACGTCGCGGCGGGAGTCTTCGGCGACGAAGCGCTTCCCTTCCTTGTTGACGAAGATCGAGTACTCGATCACCTGAATGAGGTTGCCCTTCGACTTGTAGCCGGGAGCCGTGCCCGGGATGCACTGGATGTAGTCGAGTCCGATCGCAAGCGCTCCGATGTCCTGCATGGCGACGAGCACTTCGCCCGTGGCGCCGGGCTGGTTCGTGGTGGAGAGCTTGGTGAGGCGCGGGTCGAAGTAACTGCACATTTCGGCGTTGTAGGCGTAGCCGCCCGCGGTCGCGACGACGCCCTTCACGGCGCGCCAGTATTCCTTCTTGCCGTTCACTTCGACTTCGACGCCGAGGACGCGGCCTTCCGAGGGATTTTCGCGGATGACGGCCGTCACCTTGTGACCCGTCTTGACTTCGCCCTTCAATTCCTTCAGGCGCTTGAGCATCGCCTCGATGTAGGCGTAGCCCTTCTGACCCTGCGGATTGCGGCAGCGCGGCCAGAGACCGCCGTAGATCTGGTAGATGGGCGTGAAGGTGACGCCGAGCTTGCGGAACCATTCGACCGTTTCCGGCATCTTTTCGGCGTACTGGGTGACGAGCGCCGGGTCGGCGCGGAAGTCGCCCGCGGCGAGCGTCTGTTCGGCGTGAAGTTTCGGCGAATCTTCAATGCCCGCCTTCTTGGCTTCTTCCACGACGGCGCCGTTCATGCCGCCGCCCGAAACCATAGTGTTGCCGCCGGGCATGCCGAGCTTTTCGAGGATCGCAACCTTCGCGCCCTTTTCCAGCGCCGTGATGCCGGCGGCAAGACCCGCGCCGCCCGCGCCCACGATGATCACGTCGACGGTGTGGTCCCACTTCTTGGGAACGGAGCAGAGGTCGGCCGCGCGGGCCGCGCCCGCAAGACCGACGGCCGCGACGGCGGCGGTGGAGCCGAAGAATTGACGACGGGAAATATTACTCATGACAACTCCTATTTTGGGACGGGGCGGGCGGAGTTGGCTCGTACGGGCACTTGGATCCGCCGCGCGGCTCCGTCAAGAGAAAATGCTCTTCGTACGCTTTCATGCTAGTCGCGGGTGGGAAGGAAAGTCATTCGACCTTTCCCTATGTGGGTTGTATGAAATCGTGAACGAATGTTCCAAAGTGTGTTGCGTCGATGATCCGCGAAGGCGGTTTTCGGCAGGTGTGTCGAAGGGTTTTCCCTTCTGTGCCGGGGCTTGTGTTGACGTTGTTCCGGAGGGCGCTCAATAATGTTTTTCTATTTGATTGTGCGCATTTCCTTCATTGCCTCCATGTCAGAAATTGAATTCACCCCAAAGGACCTCAAGCGTTCCGTTGTGGATTGGCTTCTTGAGAGACATCCCGCCGCCGTCGCCGACTACCAGCGCTCCTACGCATGGTCCGAGAGTCATGTGACGGCCTTCACCGAAACCCTTCTCGACGAGTTGAGCGGGGAGGGGACGGGGGCGCCCGACATCGGGGTCGCGGTGGTCGAGACGACGAAGTACGACGAGCCGGAAAGGGAAGTGAACACCGTCGTGGACGGTCAGCAGCGGCTGCTCAGCTTTGCTCTCCTCTTGATCGAGTGGTGCGGCGACGTCGTCCTACGTGCCGAAGGCGACGAACGGAACCGGTCGACTCGTCTTCGACAGCTCCTTCATCCGCACAATCTGCAGAGCGTCATTCACGCCCGCCGAACCGTACGAAAGATCCGCAATTTGCTCTCCCGGCGTCCGGCGTTGACGATGCTCCCTGCGCAAGAAAGACTGACTTTGCTTTCTTCCGTGACTTTCTCCGTCGTGGAATTCGAACGTAAGGCCGGCGACAGCCCGAACACCGCGGTTTCGAACTTCTTCGAACCGCTCAACACGACCGCAAAGCCCCTGAACGGAGGACAGATCCTCAAGGCCCATCACATGGGGCGGATTCTCAAGGACGAGCCGCGCCAAACCTGGGCGTGCCAGTCCCGGTACGAACAGTGGTTTCGCCGATGCGCGGGGGAGGACTTCGAGTTGCGGCCCTTCGAGCCCGTCTGTTTCAATACCGGCGAGCGCCTTTCCATCGAGCGCTTCATCGATTCGCCCGCCCAGGACGCCCGCTACAAGCTCGGCTGCGGCTTCGTGCAGGCCGTTCAGGCGTTGCTTCTCGGTCAAGGCGACTGGTGGCGGGAGATCGCCCGTCAGGACAAGGAGCGCAGACTTCCCTTTGAGCGGCTCGAAGGGACGAGGCGAAACGCGGCGTCGAACGACCGTCCGTGGCGTGCGGCCGAGCCGCTCGACTTTCCCGAAGCCGAGGGATTTTTCCGCATGACGGCCCGACTCGGGCGGATCTACGACGCCTATTGCCGGGAACTCTCGACGCTGCCCTGCCTGAAGGCATGGTCGGAAAAGAACGGTTTTGCCGATCGTCCTCTGTTGAAGGACGACGATCCGGACCGACGACCCGCAAGGCTCGTCGTTTCGGCGGCCCGCCGTCTGGCCGCTTTCGGAAACGTTCTCGAGAAATGGAGCGCCGAAGGGGCGCGGCTTCAGGAGGAAACGGCGCTGCGGGCCTTTTGCCGTTTCGAAGAGAAAAAGCCGGCGGCGATTGCCGAACAGTTTCTGCGGGCAAAGTCCTGGCTCGGCATCGGCGATGAAGGGGAAAACTTTCACGTGACCTTCGGATTTCTCGGCGTAGCGCCGATCGCCGTCGCGTTGTTGTGGAGCGACCGTTTCCCTTCTTCCGAGTCGGACGAAGACATCATGAGGCTTCTGACGCTGCAGCTTCTCTTTGCCAATGTTCAGGCCCAGAGCCGCAGCGTCCTGGGGGCGCTCGCGGTTCCGGAAGTCGTCGCCGCCGCGCATTTTTCCTCGGATTCGCAGGGAGCGCTCTGGCGTTTCCTGAAGACGGCCCGTTTTGAGGGCACGGTCTGGCCCCGGGCGCTCGAATCGATGCTCGAGCGGATGCCGGGCGGCCGCGAGGCGGTCCCCTCCGGCGTTATGCCTTCCGCCGACGAGACGGCGGCCCTCGCCGAACTCCGTTCGATCCTTTCCCAATACCTCAGTTTCTGACCGCACCATGGCGCACCGCACTTTCGTCAACCACTACGACTTCACGGCCCGGGAGTTCCTCTCGGGACCCGACAACAAGCTTCGCCGAATCGTCGCCGAGTCCGAGGGAGAGCCCAGGCTCAACATTCCCTTCTGGCAGCGCGACTACGACTGGGGAGAGGAGCAGATCGACAACTTCCTCTCGTCCGTTCTCAAAGCGGCGCAGTCGAAGACGGATCTTTACCTCGGAACGCTCGTCTTCGGCATCCACTCGCGGCATCCCGACAAAGTCCTCGTAATCGACGGCCAACAGCGTCTGCGAAGCATTCAGAACCTGCTCATCCGTTCCCGGAAGTTTTTCGGAGACGACGTGCATTCGGCCGTCCTGCCGCTCTTCCACGGCCTGGGCGAAGCGGAAAGGCCGATTCAGACGGACGAGGCGGTGGAGGCGAGTTTATCCTCTGACGAACAGAGGAAGGTCTTCTCTCTTGACAGCCTCAAGAGCAAGGGCTTTGACAAAACGCCGCCCGAGGCGTGGCTTACGTGTCTGAAGTTCCGCGTAGTCCTCACGCGTTTCGAGAAGGACGACGAAGTCGGCAAGGATCCTTTCGACGTCGTCATGTCGAACCTTTTTGCGAACGTGAACCGTCAGGCCAAGCCCTTGGACGACATCGACGTCGTGAAGGCGAAGCTTCTCTTCGGACTTCGAAAATTCGGGTGCGAAAACGAGGCAGAAGTTTTCGCCCGCGAGTGGGAGACGGCGAGAATGCTGCAGTTGGTGCCCGCCGAACGGGCGGATCGGGCGCTCCTCGACGCCGACGTTCTCGACGACAAGCTCGAGGAAACTCTGACTGCCGTGCCCTACGACCCCGAGACGGTCCGGGTGCAGTTCTCGCGCTACCTGCTCCTTGTCAAGGCCTTTGCCGAAGGAGCGGAAAAATCTGACGACCGGGAGTATCGGGAATTCGCGGAAGAGGGGGGTTTCGGGAACACCTTCGGGGACCTCTGCCAAGGGGAGAACCGCGAGGCGCTTCTCACTTTTGCAGAGGCTCTCAAAACGGTGAACGACCTCTTTCTCACGAACCGGGACTTTCTCCTTCTCGCCCGCCGCAACCGAGTGGAAATAAAGGAGGAAGCGACGCAAGCCGAAGGGACGAAGAAAGGGGCTGAAGCGGAAAAGCGTACGTCCCTCACGCCTGCGCAGGATCGGCTGCTTCTTTTCCAGGGCTACGTGAGCGGCGGAACGACGAGTCCCAACTGGTTGGCGCACCGGATGCTCATGCGGCTTCTTTGCGAACTCCCCAAGGGCAGAAAAGCCGACGACGCCGAGCTCGACGCAATCCTGGAAGAACTCGAATCCGACCTCTTCAGGGATCTCGTGGACGAAAAAAGAGGCGAACACGCCGTCCTCACCGCGCGGGACTGGTTCCTCTGGCGGGCGCTTTTTGACGCGGAAGAGAATCCCGTGTACCGGCGGGCCGTGAAGGGGTGCGACACGATGATCAAAACGTCGGCCGCAAACTTCACGGTCGACTCGGACGAAGCGCTTTTGCGGATGTTGAGAGAGAACGCCGGGCCGTACAAGCCGGAGGGACTCCCAACCGTCACCGGTGCCTCGCAAATTGAACATTGGGCCGCGATCGAGCGCGGCAAAGAGAAAGAGCAGCCGCTGATCGATCTCTTTGAGTCTCTTTCGAACAAGGCGCACATCGCCGAAGGGCTCAATCAGTCGATGCGAAACGACGGCATTCTGAAGAAGGCCGGAAACCGCGATCGAACCTGGTGGCCGACGCTGCAGTTTCTCGCCGCCTATTCCGTCTGCGGCAAGGATTGGGCCGTAGCGGAAAATTCGCTCGACCAGACGAACCTCAAGACTTTCATTGGGCCGCTCGATGCGTTTTGGAAGACGGCGGCGGAAATTTCGTCGACCTAATCGGTACAAATTGCAGAGCTTTGTCGTTTATCGCCCGCTCGGGCGCGAAGTACGTTTGCGTTGCGTCTCGGTTTGTTTGTTGTCTTGTAGGGATGGCCGGCTCGGGCGACTGTTGTCACTCGGGACACAAAATTCGTGACATCCTCTGTCAGACGGGCGATTGTGCATTGTGCCGGCGATAAAACTGGGGATAACCGTTTCTACGAGCGCATGATCCCCATTGCTGAAGCCGAGATCGAGCGCTTTTTGTCCGAAGGCAATTTGGAGATCAACAATGCTTCCTGAAGGCTATGTTTTGCATGACGACGTGATGGCGTCTTTGTCCCCCGAACGTCGGGCAAAAATTCTTGCCAAAAGTCGGAAGCTGCTCTTGGAGTTGGAATTGAAGGAGCTTCGAGAAAAGCAGCAGATGACGCAAAAGCAGGTGGCCGAAGCAATGGGCGTCAAGCAACCCACCGTGAACCGCATTGAAGCTCGCGGCGGCGACATCAAACTTTCGACGCTGAAACGATATGTGGAAGCTCTTGGCGGAAGTCTGGAGATTGCCGTTCGCCTTCCTGCCGGCGTTACTCAATTAACAATTTGATCGCAATTTCGGTCGCTTGTCCGAATCAAACCGATCTTTTCAATTCCGTGAGGGGACTGCGATGCTCACCGGGGGGCACGCCTTTTGTCTTTGTGCGGATCATAAACTGCAATTTTATAAACTTCCGTATTACAAACTGCAACCTTATGATCCGCCCGATTGTGATCTTTCCGAGGCTTCGCGTTGCGGAACATGGCGCCGTCTCTTCGGCTGTCTCTTTGAGCTTCGACGGATCGTTTCCCGGCGTCTGCACGCCGTCCTGAAGGGGCGAGGAAAGATTGGACGGGAGCGAAAAGAAATTGCCGCGGACCGACGGCCTTTTGTCTTCGAGGGAGCCGCGTCGTCAGTCGAAGAAATCCGGATTCTCCTCGCGGAGTTTCGTAAGCGTATTGCGTTCCCGCTCGGCGAGCCACTCGACGAAGACCCGTACGCGGCGCTTCTCCCAGGCGGCTTCCGTGGCGCAGACAAAGCACGAGGCGGACTTGCGGCGCCAGCCCGGAAGGATCGGAACGAGCTGTTTGTCCCGAAAGGCTTCGTACGCGTGATAGAGCGGCATGTCGGGAATGATGCCCGCGCCCAGCATGGCGGCGGACTTCGCCGAAATCAGACTGTTGAAGCGAAGCGTCTTGTTCCAGAGAAGGTTGACGGTGCGCTCGCCCTTCGTGAGGGTTTCGGTGGAGTTTCGCGAGGGCGTCTGAAGGAGCACGCCCGTGTGCCGCACGAGGTCGCTCGGATGGCGCGGCGTGCCGTTTCGCTGCAGATAGCGCGGCGACGCGCAGGGAATGAAGGGCATCTCGCCCACGTAGTTCGCGACGATGCCGGGCATCGGCGTGTCCGGGCCGTAGCCGACTGCGACGTCGAGCTTGGAGTTTCCTTCCGAGAACACGGCGGGAAGGCTGTTGGAGAGCTGATGGAGTTCGAGCTCGATGTCCGGATAGAGACTCTGAAAGAGAACGAGTCCGGGAGTGATTTCCGTGGGGCCGATCCCGGCGTGCGCGGCCAGGCGGATCATGCCCGAGAGCCGGTTTTTGTCGCCCCGCAGATCGTTGAGCATGTCTTCGTAGGTCTGTAGCAGCGCCTCGGCCTTCTCGTAGGCGCGCTCTCCGGTTTCGGTGAGTTCGAGCGGACGCTTATCGCGCAGGAAAAGGGGCGTGCCGACTTCGGCCTCGACCGCCTTGAGCGCCCGGCTCGCCGTACTCGGTTCGCACCCGAGACGGTCGCTCGCCGCGTGAATGCCGCCCGCGCGCACGATTTCACAAAACATCCGCCAAACGCGGAGATCCTCCGTTCGAGCCACGATTTTCTCTCCTTTAAACCCTGGGATTATCCCGAATATATTGCGTAAAAAGCAACAAAGCAAGTGTTTTCGTGCAACGGATACCGCATGCCGGAGTGCGGATTGTGGGGGAAGGGGAAGGTGTCTGCGGGGGATTTTGTTGCGTTTCATGCAACGAGCGGGAGCAATTCGTTGCCTTTTCAATTTTTCCGGCAAGTCGGATACTGCAGGCCGTTGACGGGATTTCGCCGCTTCGGGC
>ENA-OWRC01001180-OWRC01001180.1-human-gut-metagenome-genome-assembly--contig:-NODE-1180-length-27638-cov-4.626183_pt1 | contig 27638 bp, 25 predicted proteins | sample MGYA00248268_ERZ651895 | MGnify/ENA primary metagenome ERZ651895 (study PRJEB26924, sample SAMEA4378242) | human gut metagenome | biome: human gut; feature: human-associated habitat; material: faeces...
GCGACAAAAAAGAGACAAGTCCTACAATATCAACGTATTGTAGGACTTTTTTTATGTTTTAGTCTTGCCTGAAAGACAAAAAAGGGGCACGAAAAGACACACTTTAGTATCCAAATCGTACCCCCTTCCCCAAAAAACGATTAGGGGGTACGATTGTCGGAAAATGGCTTACTTTTAACGTGATTCTCCCATACTCTATTTAACTCATTTACAGTGATTAAAATTAGTTTTGCATCCCCTCAAAGTGAGATTATGAAAAACAAGGGCTCTTCTTCAATTTTTAGTTCTGCTTTCATTATTTCCTTTAGTTTATTTTTTTTGTTGTTACATCATAGATTGCAAATAATAACAGGTGAAATAAAAAAGGAATCATCCACAACAGCCACATGGGAATCGCATCCTTCCATATACTTTGTCGGTAGTGATGCTTGATGGCCATCACACTGTCTTTTTTGTATCTCAACAAGCACCACAAATTGGGCGGAAGTGCTATTGCAACAAATATTGGAAAAAGAAAAATTACGATCTCCACTATCGGATGAAGATTTTCTATTAAATTCATTTTTTCCAAGATATCCCCAAGATATCCGTATAGTGAGGAGTACAAAAAGGTAGGAACGGCAAGAAAACAAAACCTATCCAATACAATGTTATTAACTGATTTCCAGAACTTCTTATATATCTCTTATTATATCGCTCTCCCTGATAATAAAGGTAGTCGATAAAGTTGTACCTGTATTTTTGTGTTTGCTGGGTTATCCGGTTACGTTCAAAATAATTATCTTTTTTTATGCCTTTCTTCATTTATACAAAACTCCTGATATTTTGATAAGGAACAACATTCACTACCAGCAGGCTACATTAGTTACCATTCGATTTTTGTCCACGGGCTTTTCTCACTTTTCAGTAAATCCTCTGCCATATACATCATGCCTGAATTGGATGCGCTTTTACCTCCCCATAGGGCACGCCCGATGACGTAGCTCATAGCAAAGTCATGCCATGAGGAAAAACGGCTGTGCACCATTTCGTAAGCGTGATTTATGTAATGCCACGCTTCGTCTTCAGAGATATACTTCATGTCATAGCAAGCACGTGCCATGAAGTTAAGACGTCCGGCATCCCAACCCGTTACACCGTAGCGCAGTAGGTCTTCCCGACAAGTGATAGTACCACACTCGAGCAATTCATCGTAGCAATCTTCGAGATTGTGCAATTGTTCCACGGCTTTGTCATAATCCTCCTGACTATCCATGTGTTGCTGGAAAATCCGGTCTTTCGCCTCCTCGTCATCCAACAGAAAAGCTTGATAAACATGGGGGAAGTAATAAGCAAATCCCTTTTTTCCGAGGTATTCCAAAGTCTGCTTAGCATCTTGGGCATTACAGATGCCCCACCAATCGGCAAGAATGGTGGGAAGCTTATCCTTGATGTCCAGTGTCAGGGAGTTAAGATAGGCTCCCTGCTGCAAGGCATAAAGTGAACCTACGGACAGCTTCTTGTACTCCGCTTCCGTCAAGTGAGAACGGGGATTGATGCGTATGCCCTGAAAAAGACGAATAAACTTGCGTACGGCAGGCCATACGTGACGATAAAGATAGTAAACGATGATGATTGGAGTTACTATCCAAAGCATCCAATTAAAGTCAGTCATAAATATTTTTATTGGTGGTTTGTTATTACCGTAAGAAATTTTTGCGGATGTTATTTAATACACATGCCTATTAACTTTTAGGGTTGTTTTTCACTCCTCCTCTTCTTTCTTTTTCGACAGCCCCAAAAGATTGAATATAAAATCTTTCAGATAACTCACCACACCGATAACCACTAATGCGGCAATACCGTAGAAAAGGATGCTACCACCCCATTGATCCCAAAACGTAGGCTTGGGAATAAGAGTGTCCAATTCTTCTACGTTCAAGTCCCTACAAATAACTTCTGCATATTCGTCCGAAATGTCGTAATAAGTATTAGGCTTGGACTCAGAGAATAGTACAAGGGTACGTTTGCCATCTTCTTCGATATAGCCTAAGTCTAAATGACTGCCCTCATCTGTTTTATAATAGGAACTGTCCGGAAGAGTGACTACTTTCGGGATGCTGTTGTCCACAGGGATTGTAAATCTCACACGTCGTGCTTCAACACTGCTTGCAAAAAAACAGGTAATTACCGTTAAAATAAACAAGAACTTTTTCATAATCATTCAAAATATAAAAAATTAGTAGTTGGCTTTTAGGTATTAGTCTGCCAAGACATTACATCATTAATTTGATGACGCGCCAAAGATATGAAACATTTTTTAAAAGGTGAACGACCGTTTTCTTTTTAACTTTTTTTGCACTAGCTGTACGGATATAAAGAGGTCCATGCAGCTACAAACAATAATCCCCCGTTAGACGTTATCCCACTTCATTATAAACTTATCTTATTCCTTTCAATTCTTCTTTCATTCTACCTTTTAGATGAAAATAAGCCAGTACACCCAAAGCATTGAATAATGCGGTTTCATCTTCATTACGCTCTAATGCCTTATAGAATTTTGCAACATTCCGATAAGCCAATATTAGAAAGATTAAATAAACGACAACTAAAATTCCCCCACTGAATACAAGAGTACAAATACCTATCAATGAATTTCTATTGTATGCTTTATACTGTTTTTCAGCTTCATCATAATCATAGTTTGTTAAATAACCAAATTGTTGCAAATCATCTCTGCTCCATCCGCGCTCTCCCAATAAGTTGATAGCATAATCACGAAGTTCGTCATCATAGCCATAACGTTTATAATTTTTCACTACGTCTATCAACTTGTCATTATCAAATTTATTAAGAATATCAATATCTCCCATACAACTTCGTTTTATTGTTTATAATGATTAGAAAGGAGCATCGTCAGATGCTATCTTTCGTTGTTACTAACTTATTTATAAATCTCAATCCAGTGAATAAACACCCAATCCCAATAAGCGGATAGATCATACCGCATAAGACTGCAAGCATATTCAATCCTCGTTCATCTCCTGCGAAGCCGTCCAAACTGACTGCTTGCAATAACAGATTGGTTATTTGCCAATCCAATAGATGTTGGTCTAAACAGATAAAGACAAGCCACAAAAGAATAGAGCAACATTCCAAACCAAACAATAACATTATAGCTTTGGGCTGACGGAAATATAGCTTATAGACCTTGTAGATTACCAGCATATCTATAACCATAAGCATACCTAAAAAACTATCTTCCATAATACCATATATTCCGAATAGTCGCCCGAAACCTAAGCCACCAAAAAAGAATGTTATCACTATCAGTAAAAGGCTGACAGCAGTCAATGATAGTATAGACTGGACTGTTTTATTCATCGCACGATTGTTAGTAATGGTTCAGCAGGGAACGGCTTGCCGTTATCTTGCGTTATTAGTGATATTGTTACCTATATTCAATTTCCATATTATTATCTTTGTTATGCTCGCTGTTAGCAAGCATTGTCCAAAAGTAAAAATTCCCACAAAATAGAAAGACATAATGAAAATGCTAAAAATATAGCTTAATACTTCCCACAGAGTTATAGCTTCTGTACTTATCACATGAACCCCACAACAAGATAAAAAGATAATTGGAATACTGCAACCAATAGTTAAGCCTGCATGAAACAAAAATGCAGTAAGCAAGCCACACATTAAATACTTTACATAAGAAAAAGGGTGTACCCAATGCCATGCAAACCAGCTTGCAAACAGCGCCGAACAGCTCACACATATATAAGAGCCTACAACTCCCAAAAGATGCTTATAAGTATCGATTGGAAATGCTATACTCATAAACACCCATGCAGTCAGCATTGTTAAACTTACATATATAATTTTTGCTATATCCATATATCATACAATTATCACTAATGGTTAGAAAGGATCATCGTTTAGGTGGTAACTTTCGTTGTTATTGATGAATTTTATTTCATTTTTATTTCTTTCAAGTTTATAAACGTCAATTTCTCCACCGATATATTTGATATCGTCTTTATCTCTCACAGTAACAGGCTTTAATATTTCCTTTTGTGTTTCAACATATACAATACGGGGGAACGTTAAATTGCCACTAATGAATAATCGTGTGTCTATGTTATCTTTTACATAGCGATAAGAGATAGACAAATAATCTGTTTGCTGATTACCGGAAACGAATATTATTTCTTTCTTCAACTCTCCGTTTGCACAACTAACAGCTTTCATTACCGCTAAAGGATATGCGGCCGCTATTTGACTTGTTCCTGAAAGCAGGTAATATCTTTTATTCAATGCCTGAATGGAATAAATTGTATCATAACATATTCCCATATCATTATCCTCGTTTATATCGAAGAAATACAAGTGTTCTTTATCCTTATATTGAATATAAGAAGCAAACAATGGCATCGAACCACCGAAATAAGTATTTCGGGAAAATACCCTCATATCCTCGTCTACTGATACTGCCATAGTAAATTGCCGTTCTTTTTTCCTCAATTCTATAAAATCGTATTTCATTTCTTTATCGACTGCACAAAGTTCTTCCAGCAGGATAGAGAATCTATGTTGTAAAGAATCGCAGTAATTATCATCTGTATAGGGATAATTTTGCCGTAGTATAGATAGTGTATCTTGAATAAAACAAAGCTGTTTTTCCAAAGCAAACAAGTTATTGTCGCTTTGTGCCATTGTCGTTTTCATTGCCCAAAAACAAAAGACGATACAAAATATATATTTAATCTCCATTATTTTCATTTGCTATTATCAGTAATGGTTTGGTGAGGAACAGCGTTAAGCTGTTATCTCGACCTTGTTATAAACTCAATTTGTATTTGAAAATAGCTTACTGTATTCGTTCAAATAAAATAGCATCCTTACTTTCCCAAAACTTAGCTTCTGTTATTGCAAATCCCAGTTTTACACAATACGATAGTAGGATGTCTTTATTCACTCTATTTTTGACAAGCCTACGTTTATAATAGCTTTTATCTTCAAACCACTGGACAATACCATTTTCATAAAAAATCCATTTAGGGTCTTTCATAACATATACAGTCCTAACATCTATTCCATTTTGTATTAATTGAAAAGAGTTCATGCTATCAGGACTATCTATATTAGTGATTTGAAAATTGTAACAATCGCATTGCAATTTTGAAGATAAGCAACGAGCCAAAGTATTCCAGCCGTCCGAGTAGTTAGAATACATAACGCAGATATTTCTATTTGTTGCAGGCGCAAAGAAATATGCTTTTTCAAAATGTGCCCCACCTTTTAGGGGACTATTATCATACAAATCAAACACGAATGGTCTAAACGATAACTTTCGTTTACCATTCTCTAAGAAATCAGCACTTAAAGTTTTTACAATGTTCTCTAACGAGCATTGAAAACAACTAAAAGTGAAATATGAAAACTGTTCTATTAGCATAACAAACTCTATTATAACGAATTAAACTCTTTTCAACCATTGTTTATAATGTATTCAATAACCATACCTTATGGGGTAGTTCCTAATCTCTAATATCCACACCTCACGAATCATCTAGTGTATCAAGTGGATTGGGTATACTTGATTTATGGGCACTCGTTATATGAAGATATATATTTGTTGACTTAATGCCATTGTATCCCAACAACTCCTATATAGTTCTTAGATCAGTACCTTGTTCCAACAAATAGGTAGCGAAAGAGTGACGGAGCATGCGCACATGTACCCGATGTTTAATACCTGCACGTTCGACAGCTTCTTTTCAGTACTTTAACCAATGCGCTCGCCGAATATTGCTCACCGGGACTATCCCCCTCAAACAGCCATTTCTTCGGACGGTACTCTTTGTAATATGTTCGTAGCTCATTCAATACTTTTTCTGATAACAACGAATAACGGCACTTTTTCCTTTTACCCATTATGCGTACTAACATCCGTTCGCTGATGATGTCTTTCGGGATAAGGTTCAGTAGTTCGCTTCTTCTTAGTCCGACAGAATATATCAGCGAAATCATGCAATGATGTTTCAAGTTAGGCAAACAGGAGAGGATACGACTTATCTCATTACGGCTAAACACTTCGGGCAGTGTCTTGTACTCTTTGGCACCTGTGATTCCGCCGTAATATTGCCACTTGCCACCTTTCACTTTCTCGTAGTAGAACTTGATAGCGTTAATGCGCATATTCTGTTGTGACACGGAGATTTTTTCTCATTTACCAAATAAAGTATATAGTGATTGATGTCCGCCACTTTCAGACGGTCGATGTTACGTCCTTTGTGATACTCCATGAAATCACTGAAATAAATCCTATAAGTCTTGATGGTCGAGGGGCTGTAACACTTCTGTTCCAGCAATTCCAAATAGCCTTTCGGCAGCACGTATTCACGCTGGAGGTTAGGATGACGGACATATACCCGGCTGTAATCAATATAAGCATGGGGAGAGTAACGGACGTAGAACTCCGGAAACGGGAAAGTGAATGCTTGTATGTATGCACTTCCGTTCCCGATTGTTTTAATTCCTTTGTCTTGCGAAAGTAGCAAGGCAATAGTCTGATTATCGGTATATTCTATCCGTATATAATCCTGACCGTCTATATTTTGTTTTGTCAGTACGATACTTCCCCGTTGTTTGCTTGCATCCATGTAGGGCTTGTTTTATAACATTACAACTCTCATTAATTAAATGATATTGCCAAAGTTATAAAACTATTCCAAACAAAGTAAACGAACGTTTCCTTTTTTATCTTTTTTTTGCACGGACAATCAGGTCAGCAAGCAATCAGCGTTAAATGGTGGACTGTTTAACGCTTTAATAAGGAGTAAACGGCATGTAGATGTTTGGCAAGCCGCTGGGTGTTCAATCCGCCCATAAATGCCATTTCAAACGAAAGTCCCATGTAAACCTGTCGGAACATGACTACCGCATCCTCTACATCCACATCCTCTCTTAGTTCTCCGGTAGCTATGGCACGTTGTATAGCAGCACGCCAGTAAGCATAATCAACCTCTACAAGATTACGGAGTTTTTCTTTTGCATCAGGATCGTATTGGAGCAGTTGAAACAGAAAATGAAAATATTGGGCGTGATATGTGAACTTTCCTTGTGCCACCTTTTCCCGCTCTGCACCTATCAGGTCGCCCAGCATATCCATTGTCCGTTGTACGCCACGCACATATTCGTCTATAAATTCGGCAAATGTACCGTTTGTTTCAGTGAATTTGTTTCGTGGATTTTGCGTGCTGAACCAAAATTTATCCACTACGGCAATAAATAGTTCCTGTTTGTTCTTGTAGTATTTGAATATTCCGGCTTTCGACATTCCAAGCATCTTTCCAAGTTCCGCAAAACTGGCTTTTTCATAGTTCACGGACATAAACAGCTTGAACGCGGCTATCAGTAATTCATCACGGGTAATTTTCATTTTACAGCAGTCTTTTATATTTTCCAATCCCGAAAATACTATTTTATTCCCATACAAACCATATTAAAGGCAATAGATTAACAAAAATAAATTTGCGAACTCTGTTGGCAAATCGAAGCAAGGTCATTTTGGGACAAGTCATTTTTAGGTGCAAGGTGCAAGCATATATATATATATGCTTGCACCTTGCACCTAAGTTGAAATATTAATAATCAAATACTTGCATAATTCAAAACGAATGCGTACTTTTGAATCCAAGATAATGGCAGACAGACATCTGCCAAAAGCAGACAGAAACCTATAAAAAAGTTAGTATCCAAATCGTACCCCCTCAAAAGGGTAAGGATAGATAAAATATTGATATTTAGGACTGTGAACCGGGTGGGTTAAAGACCCAGGCGGATCACTGAAAAGGGGTCTTCACTTTGAAGACCTTTTCTTTTATAAGTCATCATCAATCGCTGACATTCAATCAATTACCTATTCTTTCGAGGCGGTATATAAGGTGGTAACACCATCAAAAAAAACGAGAAAAAGCGACACACTTAGACACGAAAAGCCCCTTTTGGACGGGTTTTGTGTTACCATAGCTGTGTTACCAATCTCTCAAATGTGTTACCATTATGAGTAAGTACGTAAGACTATTCTTCAACCGGAAGAAAAAAGCCACTGAAACGGTGGCAGGAGCTATTGAAATTGTAGTATGCCTTCAGAGAGAACGCTGTTATTTCCATTCAGGACACAGTGTCACCCTCAATCAATGGGAAGAAGGAACAGTAGTTAATCATCCACGTGCCATTATCATTAACGAGGAAATCCAAAAGGAAGTTACCAAATTTGAGCATATCCTCATTGCCATGCAAGTGAATAAGGACGATATGACCATCGCCCAATTCAAAACGTATCTTGGCACAAGTAGCGGCAACCGCCGAAACTTTATGGCATGGCTCAGGGAGCGCATAGAAAACCGACCGCTCCGTGAAGGTACCCGGAAAGGGCATTTCACAACCTACAAGGCACTTGAACGCTTCGGCAAGTTCAAGACATTCGATGATGTGTCCCTCCAGCATATCCATGAGTTTGACCTTTTCATAAAAGAGGAACAAACCTGTACAACAAAAGGAAAGCCAATCGTCAGAAGTCAGGCTGCCATCCACAATTACCACAAGCGGTTTAAATCGTATGTATCCGAAGCATTTCGCATTGGACTTATCAAGGAAAACCCATACGAGCGTTTCCAAGACAAGCGCGGAGAAAAAAGTGACCGCCCCCACCTCACCGAAGCACAACTGAGAAAGCTAATCCGCATGCGGGATGAAAGCACGGATAACGTGATGAACAGATACCTTGACTTCTTCCTCTTTCAAACTTTTACAGGTATGGCATACAGCGATGCAAAATCATTCGACTATGCCCGGCATGTTGTCACCATCGATGGCAAGGATTACATTGACGGTCACCGCATAAAGACAGGGAGTGAATTCGTCACTCCAATCCTGCCTATCACACGAAAAATCTTGGAACGCAACAACTATAAAATGGAAATAACCTCCAACCAGAAGTATAATCAGTTTCTCAAAGGCATCGGGCTAGCTCTCAACAGTTCTTTTCCCCTGACCACACATGCAGCGCGCCATACATTTGCCTGTACGGTGGCTCTTGGGCAAGGCATATCCAAAGAAGTGTTACAAATCATGATGGGACATACATCTATCAAGACCACCGAGATTTATGCAAAGCTACCCATACAATATGTATCACAGAATATCGGGGATAAGATGCTAAAAAACTGGAAGTAAAGACTGAATATCAAAGGGAAGATGGTGATTGGCATACGAGCTATCCCATCTTTCCTGATTACCCCATAGAGGATTTAAAAGGTGTATATGTGGATGCCTTATTATCAGATACTTACAGTTAATGCGATAGAAAAGTCCTTTTGGTTCAATAAATTTGGTATTGAAAGCAAAGATTTAACAACTTTAATATTTGCTTACATAAAAAATCAAAACAAATGATTCGAAACATACCTTTCATAGGAATTTACGGTAGCATAAAACACCCATGAGAAAGCGGTAAAGGAGTGAATGTTGCCACACCTTTACCATCCATCAAGCTATTCAATGACATCTTGAGCTACCTTTATAGCATCATGCTTAAACTCATCTTCGTCTTCCACAGCATCCAAAACTTTATCAGCTACCCATAGGGTGAGAAGTTCTTTCTCATCGACATTGAAATAGTTGGCGAGTTGAACCACTTGTGTACGTTTGGCTCTTCTGTCACCACGTTCAATTTTGCTGAACATGGGTGTGTCGATTTCAAGAAGTGCCGCAAGCTGGCGCTGTAGCACTCCGTTCTCGTCTCTCAATTCCTTTATTCTCTTACCTAATAACATTCCTATTCCTCTTTTATTTGTTTATAATTTCCCAATAGCCAGTCTTGTCAGAGCCAATACGTCCTATGATTCCTTGTTCTTGAAGTCGTTTCACCGTTTTGGCGACCCAACTGCGAGAATAGCCTGTAGCATTAGCTATGTCTGCATAAGTAGCCTTGGGATTGCCTTGTATTTGTTTTATGATTTCGAGTGTACTTTTGGGCGCATTTTCGAGTACACTTTGCAGTGTACTTTCGAGTGTACTTTCCAGTCCACTTTTGAGTACACCTCGTCTTGATGCTTTGAGAGAATCATCCTTGTAGGCAATGTCTGCAATGATATTTCCAACCGCCTCATGGCAAGGAATAGTGATACGGAAAAAAGTGCGATCTTCATCCGTCACGACCGTTGCACGAGGCGAACCGTTATTCTCCAAAACATTCTGGATAGTCGGAATGCCCGTACTGCGACCTTCGGTCATATCCAGTTCTTTTAGATATTCTCCGAGACGGCGATTGCGATAGCGTTTAGACACAAGAATCTCACAACGTGAAATGTCGGCGGCAGAAATACTGCGGTCGGGACCACCCACGTTCTGAATGGTGATACCATCCGGTTCGACCGTTATCACCACCGGCTCCCATTCCCGATAATCTCGGTGGTAAAGTGAGTTCGTAACACTTTCTTCTAATGCTTGGTAGGGATAAGTGTAGAACTTCTTGCTACGGTAATCATCCTTGAGCTTTATAATGGTCTGCATCACAAGCATTCGCTTCAAGTACTCTAACGTGCGGTCAATAATTTGTGGCACAGAACCTGTTATAACTGCACCCTCATAGAGATTGCTTGGATTGTTTAAGCGTCCTTCGGGGAAATACACAATCTCCACCTGTGTGCGTTTGAAGAATTTGCTTGGGTTTTCGCAGAACATCATGGCTACCACATTACGAAGCATCCGATTCTCCTTTGGTCCGACAAACAAATCCATCTGTTCCAAAATATCATGAAGTGGCTTGATATTGATGTCGCTTGCCAATTTGCTTTCCACCTTCACTAGATACTCACGCAAAAGTAGCGTGGAAATATCTTCCAACCGAATATCCGGATTACCCCGTTCATCAAAAGGTACACGGCTGGCGAGTTCACGCAACTCGTCCAACACTTCACCCTTGGCAATGATACTGCTCGTACCACTGCGAATGTAGAAGTATTCCTTACTACCGTTCTTGGCTGTTACATTTTCCGGTACAGAGTAGGGACGGTTGATACCGGCAGGACACCAAATCACAAGCACATACTTACCATCAACTTCCTCTACACTTGTGCGAGGCATATAGTAAGGCGCAATCTTGTTGTTGAAGCCCACCATATCTTGTAGAACACCATCAACATTTTCTGCCGGTATACCTACTACTGGATGAATGGCGACACCTGTCTTATCATCAGTATCTACGCCCACCACGATGTAACCGCCACCGAGGTCATCAAAATCATTGGCGAAAGCACACGCTATGGTATATGCTTGTCGGATTCCAGCCTTTCTTGAACTCTATTCGGTTGGATTCAATCTTCTGCTTGTTCAGCAGGTCGTTTATGTTTATTGCTAATGCCATTTTATATTAATACTTTATATTGACAAAAACATTAAGAAAAGAGTAGCCTACCTATGCTATCTTGATAATCAAGGATGTTTGTAACTTTACCCAATCCATGTTCAGGGTCAGGAACATATATACATTTATTCGCTTTCAATTTTTCAAGATACTTTCTCACTCGTATATCAAGAGTCGAGCAGTCGAAGATATATTTGTCTGCAATTATAATCGTATGCTCTTTGGCTCTACTTGTTGCCACATTAAACAGACGAGGTTCTAGTGTTCTAATATAAGAGTAATCCGGTACAACAAAAATAGTAACATCAGTGGTTAAGCCCTGCACTCTCGCTACAGTATCAACTACAAGATTTTTTCGGCTACTAACTTTTTGAGCGATGGTCATTTGAAGAGTACTGACTGTTTTCTTCATGCAAGTCAAAACCGCAACTTCTTTATCTTTTGCATCCTTAAAAATATTAGTCACGATAAATGAGACAATATACATCGCAAATGTTGGAGTACAATCCCCTATGGGCATATCTGTAAGAATTAGAGTTGGGCCTCCATCCTTACATAATATGTTAGACAAAGAAGGTAAATCATTGTACCTTTTAGATTCTTTTGCCACAAGTGAGTTATTGTAAAATATGCCAGTATAGTCTGCTGCTCTTTGGCCGAATCTATATGCAGTCGTTAGCTGGTATATCGGCGAAGAGCTATTATCAGCCAAAAGTTTAAGTCCTTCAATCATTGGCTTATAATTACACAACTTTACTAGTTCCTTATTAAGGAGCACTATTGGAGATAGCTGATTGATGTCACCTACCCATAAGTTTTTCTTCCCAATCTTTCTACTTGCTGCAAACATGGTGAGTATAGCTTGGCTTGCTTCGTCCATAATTACATAGTCAAAAGGCTGCTCTATCGATAATTCGGCTGCGAATCCACTAATGATAAAATACGTAGACAAAACCAAACAGCCTGGCATTGGGGCAACACATTTGATATTTTCAAGATTACGGATTTCTCGAATTTCATCTATTGATATATTGGTCTTGAAAATCTTATGTTCGTTGAGCAACGTCTCTACTGCCTGTTTTTCAGCAATTTCCATCAATGCACGATTTGTTAGTGCTGTAACAAGTACAGACTTTCCCTCCGCGCACAATTTTGCACAGAGTTCAGCTATCATATATGTTTTTCCTGTACCAGGAGGTCCCTCTAATAGCATTGTGTCTGTTAGAGACAACTGAGAATGGACAAATTCAGAAACATTATTCTGCTTTATTAAAGTCGGTTCCCAATCTTTGTGATGATAGCTGCTATCAAGTACACTTGCCACACCTTCGCTCCACTTGTCCTCCACAACTTTCTGTAAGTTAATAGCGTAGTCAATAGGTGGCCTTTGTGGTGCAAAAGTTAAGACAATATTAGGAGACTCTTTAATGTAATTCGCAAAATCTACACTAACCTTTGAAAAGCCAACTAATGAATATCGAGGGTCATTTGCAGGTGAATGCCAAATGCAGACACAATCTGTTGAGTTGTATCTAGCTTTATAGAGGTCACGATAAGTCTTATCTCCCCATGTTCGATAATCTTGCAATTGAGGAGGTAAAACCATGCATACTAGGAAATCACCTTTTCTTGGCAGAGGTCGAGATACGGAGAATTTCATAATCATTTCTCCGTCCTTGAACGACAAGAATTGCGCCACATGCATCCCCCCACTGTTTTTAAGCAGGGAGATTGCAGTGGTTAGATATATCTTTTTAAATTCCTCAGTTTCAGCTTTTAATTCATCTTCGAGGAATTGCCAATGTTTCTTACGATCGATATTCATAATTCATTTAATCAATGTATGTAGTACCAACTTCAGGAACTTTCAAATCATTTATAGGTGCCTCAAACTCATCCCTCATTTTTCCTGTCTCTTCATACTCTTTCAAAGCAACAGAATAGCCTTCTGTACTTCTAATCAATGGTATGTTTCTAGCTGAATTGTACATATTGGATATTTGGGGGATGTTTTGATCACATACCTCTTTAATAGACTGAACACACTCCTTTATTTCCTTTGGAACAAAATTAAATGGGAGCAGTTTATCAAAGCCATGTGGCATATTATTTCCGAAATCGAAACTAATGGATGAATATTCTTTGCTCACAGCAGCAAGCGTTAGTAATGCCGCTCTATTCATATCAGCCATTTCATTATCTATCTCAATGTTGACATTTCTAACAGGAAGTGCATACAGAGGAATACACTGAAGTCCTGTAGTGGTCAAAACGAACAAGAGAGAATTTTTGCATGAAAGTAATTGCCAGTCATACCAGTTAAGGTCAAAATATCTATATTGAGGGCCTTTGTAACTATGCACAACTATTGGTATCTCATTGCCATCTTTGTCTGAGATACCATACAATTGACTATAAGAGTGTTTGCATATTTTCTCAGAATCAAACTGATAGCCACTATCGTGTTTATCATTCAGCTCTCTGAAATATTTTACCACTCTATCCTTGGCTTCACTAACATATTTTTCTATTTCTTCAAGCGAAAGACCTGCATACTGAGCTTGATCAGCCTTCACATTTAGAATCTGACCTTCGAAATTTTCTACGTTTTCTATTTCATAAGTCTTCGGGACTAATACTAAATCCATCGAATCTTCACCTCCTATAGGTGTATCTTCATCTATAACAGTAGGCTCCTCACCAGAAATCTTGCTTATGAAGTCTTTGAGCTTTTCAATCTTGCCATCAGGACAACCCCTCAATATTTTACTTACTTCACAGAGGTCTTCAACAGTATTATTGTTCAGTATGTCATTAATAGCTTGGAGCTTTTCATCTCCATGCTGAATAATAGATCCAACCAAATCGAGAGTCTTACCTTCGCCAAGAGAGCCAACTATAAGAGCATTCTTCTTTTCTGAGTAATACTTCATTATTTTGCCCAATTCCTTGTGTGATGAGCATAATTTTCCTACAGCGAATATCAGAGCAGCAAAGTCTTTATCTTGTTTGTCACCTTCATATTTTTCAATCTTCTCATCAAGATATTCACCTACCTCTTCGATTGTAACAGGGTTCGTTTCGAGATATGATGTATACGCTGCATCCAAATTATACAGTTGTTCTTTATAGTCAAACGCAACATGCTTATTGTTCGCTACGAGTTCTATTAGCTCATTGGGAATATTTTCATCCTTCCTAATATCCTGAAAACGGCAGAAATCAGAATTTTGGTTCAACCATATACCATATCCGTTATCTGAATCAGTAATAATAGTCCAATATTTCTTACTTTTATAGGAATGAAGAAATTCGATTAGACTATCCACCCATTCTATCAAATCTTTGTCTGTATAATCAACAAAACCGTCTGAAAGTTCTTTCAATCCTGCCAGATTCACAGACTCAGCTATAGTTTTGCATAACTTTTTCAGATAATATTCTTGAGCAAACCCCCAGTTAAATCCCGTGCTTTGGTCTACATAAGCTATCTTTGGTATTGAATCTCCAAATACAGTCTTGACAAATCCGTAAAGTTTAGTTTCTTGAGACTCTGAATCTTCCGATCTCTTGATTATCGATATAGCATGTTTTGAAATGACATCTCTAATGTTGCCACTACTTTTGTCGAATACGTCCTCCTTAATGTATTTATAAACCTCATTGAGAGTGAGAGGGTTATGCTTTTCATAGCCACTAATAGAACGATGCAGAAGAACATGTCTGTATTTATCACTGGTGTTTTCAACATTCAAGGCATAATCAGCAAGATCTTTAAACACCTCCTCTATATCGTCATCATATCTCAAATAATTTAGACTCTTCAAATCAAGTTGTTGATTAGGGAAGATACATTTATCCTTAATCAAATCACCTTTCGAGTTATCTCTGTAAAACTGAATGTACTCATTCAGCCAATTCAATGTATCTTCTATACTTTTAGGTTCTTTGAAATAAGTCTTCGATAAGTTATCTACAGTTTTTTTATCTGCAATATATCTGTAATTGTCGTTAAACCAATATATATCAGCTTCTCGCCATAGATCTCGATTATCTACAGCTATAGGTGAAAATGGGTTATTTCTTCCATCTGCATTACTGAAATTATACAATTGTTTTCTATACGAAACGTATTCTGAATCATCAATACCTTTTGGATACAATTCTATAATATTGTAGGCCAAATAAAAATTCGCATAATAACTTTTTCCATCCGAAATGTAAGTATCTTTAGAAGTTATCTTTTTATTGAACCATTCAATAATATCCTTGAGTGCGAAAACTTTTAGAGAATTGCCAAATACCGCAGAATTTATTGAATAGTTGAGTATCTTACTGTTTATGGTTGATGGCATGACCTTGTTATATAGATCCATTAATTTTGAAGGTATTGGTTCGGAGTTGTCGGAACTCAATTCCTCTAACTTCATGAATGTACCTTCCATATTAGGGATGATAGAATATTTATCAAAGTCATTCAGACAATTCTGCTCTATTAAGAAGCTATAAACGTCATTCAGCCAATTGTATATTTCGGCTTCGCTTTTGTTCAGTTGTGAGCATAGCTGACTTACTGATTTAGCAGATTCTAAATCAGTAAGAAAATCATCTTTCTCATATTTTAAATCAGCATTCCATGTAGAATATTCAGGTCGTAATACATCGAGCCAACCTTGTAAATGCTCCTTTTTAGGCAATTGTCCACGACCTAAATAAAAACCATCAACCAAGTCGAAGAACTTTTCATTGGTGGATTTTGCATTTGATTCGCCATATCCGGCAAATGAAGGAACTGATATTTCACTGAGCTCATATACGCCGTTTTTCGTTTCAGTCAATGGCTGCGAAAGCAGCTGCCTTCTCCATTCAGATTGAAGATCTTTTATCCAAGGTAAAGCAACGCGTTCATCATATGCCACTTCAGGTTCGGGTCTTCTTGAAAAAGCGAGCAAATACCTATTGGTTGCATTATGTGCAATCAGCCATTCATTGAATTTAATTGCAGTATCTACAGCATGCTCAATTATTGTACGGTTATCCTTAGCTTCTTCATTGTCTTCTCCATTTAGTGGAATATTATCACGTTTTTCCGTAGGACATAATCTAAAGCCATTAAGTGTGAATGGAAAATAGAATTTTTCAGAACCAATCAATGGAAAATCACGATATAAGACTGGCTGTTTGCTATCTCTCTTTATCAATTCATACCCATCTTCTGTTTGCTTTATCTCAATAGTAAGGGCTACTTCTTCTGTGATGTATGACAAATACATTTTTACAGTATCATTGATGCTGATCTTTGAAAAAGTGACATTATCGTCTAACTCGACAGAGTTACACTTATATATAACATCAGATTTGCTTATTCTATCAATGACATGTACCTGTTTTATTTTCTTAGATTGTGTGACAAGGGTTATCGGTAGAGTGTTTACCAAGTCTTTTAATCCAGCTTGTGCAGATTCTAACTTTTCGACAGAAGTTAGATGATAAGTAAAAACTGTGTCATAATCACCCTCTTCACGATTTGCTTCATAATCTGTTATTTCATCAAAATGACGTTCAGGCTCATAAAAAACGCTTTCAACTTCTTTTATACGAGGCATCAATTCCTCAGAACTTCTACCGCTACGATCCAATGAAAGTGTAAACTTCCTATAAGTATCATAGTTTAGCACACCATCGACATCTATTACATCAGACAATAGATGAGTACAGATAAATCCTGTTCCGAACTTGCCTGTAGTCTCTTCATCACTATTTAGAGAGTCCTTCGAACTGACTTGTCTAATAAGACCAGTAATATTTTTAATACCAAATGGATTCCCGTTGTGTCTAAATTGTAACTCGTTTTCGGAGATTAGTTCAATTTCTACAGAAACTTTGCCGTACTTGTTTGGAATATCCTTTGCATTTTGCATAAGTTCCCATACCCAACGTTTTGCGGAAGACGCTGGGTTGTTGCGAATGGCAGATAGAATCTGTCTGATTTTATCTGCTGCTTGCTTGTAGGTAGCATTGTCAAATGCTTCTCTTGCTGATATTTTGTCGCTCATATTAATTCCTGTTGTACATATTCTAAATTGTCATTATTTGGCTACAAATATATAGAAAGATTCGCAGACTCACATGTAAAAGGTTGAGAATCTGCGAATGACAACTGATTATTAAACACTTGACAAGGTATACTTGTGCTTTATGCACACAGAGGATGTTTGTTTGGTAGAGTTTATCGTCTCTTTTTAACACCATAACCATTTCTTCTCTTTTCTCTCCACGGCAAATCCGATTGCGAGCCGCCTCCGCCAGTACCCACATGAGCCTGTGCCGGTCCACCGCTTGCCAACATAAAAGCAGCCCCAAGCAATTAATTGAGCTTGCGCTACACTCACTTGCTCTTGCGGTTCAAAAACCGCATTGACAAATTCCTCGTCCGTCAGTTCGCCACGCAAATGTCGTTGGGCTGTTTCGTATGATATGCCGTATTTCACATCATCAAAAAGTTCATTCCCGACTTTCGTCCAGATATGCAGGGAGGGATGAAGATAGTTCGGCACATGGATATGGGTAAGCTCTGCTCCCGAAGAGAGACGGTAACGCTGTGGATAAGCCAACCTGTCAAGACATGCGATTTGCCTATCCTTCTCTTCGGCTTCCTTGCGAAGATGAGCCATTTCCGATTGCAGCCTTTTGATGGTGGCTTCAAGGCTTGCCTGCCTTTCGGACGCTTGCCCTAACTGTGAGCGGTACTCCTGTTCCATCGCTTTTATCCTGCGCACCATATCTGCCAACCGCTTTTTTAGAGCGGCATTCTCCTTTTCCGTCTCTGCAAACTGCCCTTTTCCGGTCAGCCTGGCCAATCCCGACAGGATGGTATTGCCGTTCTCCCGGTTCGCCTTGTTCTGCTTCCGTGCAATCTCATTATCCAGTTCCGCACCGATTTTCTCACGGACTTGGTTCTCGTGGTCGAGGCTTTTCTTCCTGTTGTCGGCTTCTTCCACTTCCCGCTTCTGTTTGGCGATGATGAAATCCGTGCGTTCCAGATGAGCCTTGCCGGTTTCCTCCTTTCGGGTGCCGCGTTCCATTTCAAGGCATTCAGCCACCATGTCCTGCATCAGGCTCATGTCTGCCTTGCCGAGTTTGCAGGATTTGCCTGTCTCATGGTTCATCCAGTCCCACACGATATGGGCGTGGCAGTTCGGCTTCCATGTGGAACTGTTGCCCGGTATGCCGTAATGCCCCTCGTCCAAGTGTATAAAGATTTGCAGGGCGGTAATGCCCCAACGCTCGTGGCAGCGGTCGCAATACTTCCGAAGCTGGTCAATGGTCGTGTCGGCTTTGCACACCACCACACTTTCACGAAGCGGAGAACTGCCACTGACGACTTTTGTCTTGCCGGTTTTCTTGTTGGTGACTGTCCGCTCCCTGGTCTGCATCGCACGTCCAGTTTTCTCTTTTACCATCCGGGCGATTTCGTTATAATAGGCGGTCAGGTCTTTACCCTCCATGAGCGGTGAGACCCATGACGAGTTCTGTGGTGTAAGGTCGGTACGGATGTAGAATTTCTCCTTGCCGATGTGTTTGAGATATTCGCGTGTGCGCCTGTTGTGCGCCTCGCTGCTGCCTATGTTGCAAGGCTTGATATGGTCTGATGTCTGTGCCATTTTATTCGGTTTTGAGTGAAACGAATCGATAAGGTTCTTAGGACAGTTTCCTAAGCGGAGTTTCCAAAGAGAGGGTCACTCTTTGGTCGGGTTGCATAGGGCTGAAAGTCCTTGCCGGGTTCTCAGGGTAGCACCCTGAGTGGGTCATTAAGGCAAAGCCATAATCCCCTCGGGAGAGCCCACAACTACGAAAGCGGAGCGTGTAGTTATAGTGGGCTATATGAGCGGCAAGCCTTACAACCGGCCAGCCGGGTTTACCCGTCGTCCACGACCGGAACGAGACCGAAGGTGTCTATCAATGTTTGCAGGACGGGATTACGTTCCGTCATTTCCTGAATCATCCTCCGCACCCTTGCAAGCGGTGTGTCCTCATGGTATCGCCGGAGTGACTGCCATTCACGGAGAACCAAGCCCGCTATGTCTATTTTCGCCAGACGGTCGGCTTCCGTGGCGTTCTGCTCCAGCACGTCCGATACTTTGGCATTGCGGCAGAATGTGAAAGCCTTTACACATTCCGTCCATTCATGATAACCATCCACATCGGGAAAGAATACCACGGTACGGTTGGCAAGCACTTTCATCTTGTCAACAGACAACTGGCTCTTTCCTCCTGTGGCAAGCCACACACAATCGGGATATTGTACGGAGCAGACGAGGGCGGTCTTCTCCGATTCCACCACAGCCACCACCTTGTCCTGATTTGCCGGTAGTGACAGCAGGTGTTCGCCAAACAGACATTGGGCAAGTGTCCAATCCTGATTGAACACACCCTGTTTTTTCAACAGGCTATGCACCCCAGTTCACGCCCTTGTCCTTGATGCGGTGTCCGCCCTCCTTGTTGTAGGGGATAATCTTTCCGCCACGCACACGGTTGTCCCTGTCAATCTGCCAGAAAATGGTCGCCCCGTTCCGGGTCGCTCCCATGCGGTAATCATCCAGCACACGTTTCAAGACAGCCTCATTGTCTTTTTGCAGGGAAAAGAGAAACTGTGCCAGATGGCTGTTGTCGCTCCGTGAACGTGTGACATATTCCATCGGTATGGTATCAATGGGGGTGTTGCTATGGTTGCCTTTTCTGATAGCCTTGCTCGGGAATGGCCGTGTTTCGGGCATATCCTTGTCAGGATGGTCCTTGAAATAGTCCTTTGGCGGATAATGATAGCCGCATCCGCTCTCATGGTCACACCTTCCCACAGACTTGTCAAGCGGATTTCCGTTCTCGTCCACATAGTAGGTGAAACATCTTGGCCGCCCGCATTTGGGGCAGGTATGACGGCTGCTGCGGTTCTTGTATTTTTCCAACTGATACATCATGTCACATTTCTTTATTCGTTATTGAACTTTGTTGTCCCTGTGTCCCACTTTTACACCCCGTGCCGGGTGGGATGGCTGGGACAGTGGGACACTGTGGGACAGCGCATGGATGCAAGATTTTACCAGATTTATTCAGTATCTCTATGATTGTTTCCACTCCTTTGGGGTTTACAGGGGGATTTTGACGAGTGTCCCATCTTGTCCCACCTGTCCCATGTGTCCTCAACCGTCCACGGTGTCCTGCCGTCTCATAGGGGAAAGGTGGGACACCGGGACACGGTAGCATCATTGCTTGCAATACCTCTCGACCGTGGTCTTGGAAATGCCGAGTTTCTCTCCGATTGCACGGTAGGACATCCCCTGCGAGTGAAGTGTACGGGCTTCATTCCTCATCCTGCCACGTTCCTCTTCCGTTATCTCCTTGAGGTGTGCGGATTCAGCGGCATGGCCGAGCGTGACGAACCGCAGAAAATCGTCCGCTTTCTCAATAGCACACACAATCACGTTGTTACTGCCATACTCGAAGTTGCCGTACCTCACCTTGAGCTGCTTGATATACCGCAGGTTCTCATCTTTCGCACTCTTGCCGATGGCAAACACGTTGTCAAAGAAGTTGTAGAGTTTCTTGCTTCCTGCAAGGTCGTTCTGCGTTATCGGCATATTCAGCTGTCTCTTGGGCGTGTGCGCCAGTATCAGGATTGAAAGTCCATACTTGCGTTTCAGTTCCATCAGCCTTGACATCAGCCTGCCGGCATCCTCGCCCTTTTCCGAAGTCATGCAGAGATAGGACAGATTGTCAATGATAAGGGTCTTGCACCCCATTTTCACGGACAACTGCTCGATTTCCATAATCAACGCGTTCTCGAAATCGTCCTGCGGACAGAGACAGTCCCTCGCAATCTCCACCCGGTACAGGTCATCCGGGAAACGGTGGCATTGTCCTGTGGCCTCATTGGTATAGCGCAACTGGAACTGCTTGTCCGAAAGTTCGAAATCAAAGTAGAGGACTTTACGCTCTTCCGCAATGGCAGCCGCAATCTGCACGGCATAGATGGACTTGCCGAGATTGCTATCCGCAAAAAGGCAGCACACTTCTCCTTGATACCACAACGTGAGCCACAGGGGGACAGGGTTCGGTCGGTTGGCTGCTTCTTGAATGGTCAAGTTGGCGGTCTTGACGGAAAACATACCGGCACAAAGCGGTATGTTTTCCGCCTGTTGCCTTTGGCTATCCAGTTCCGCACCGATGGCGGCTATCACATTGAAAGGCCGCTCCCGGATGTTGTCATTCTTCTCTCCGGTTTCCATGGCTACCAGTTTCGGTTGTAGGGTTTACGCCTGTTGGAGGCAAGGACAGCCGCGTTTTCTTCCTCCACGGTCAGCGGTACGGGATTCTTGCGGTTGCACTCCAGCCATTTGTCCAGTTCATCCTGATAGAGTACATACCGTTTGCCGGGTTTTGTGGCCGGAATGGTGTCGTTGCCCAATTTCATATAAAGGGTGCGCAGCGGTATCTTCAGATACTCGGCAGCATCTTCCACCGACATCGGTCGGTGGGTGTTCTCCTTGCGCTGCCCGTTCTCTTTTTGCAGACTGGTGAGCATCTGCCTCATGCCGATTACCTCGTCCCGAAGCCCGGCCACGACTTGCGGAAGGTCGTTGAATGTAAGTCCGTTTTCCATATTCATAAAATTTTGATGCTGCAAAGGAATGTTATGATATGGTTGTGATTCAGACCATTGACGGTAATCGTCAGATAATCGTATTATCAAGGAATGACAGGCAATATAAGGGAGGAAAGACACTCTGGACAGTCTGCGGGCGACTGGTTATGGATGCCAATCATACATAATGGCATATAACGGTATAGGGAAGCCCGAGACGGACTTCCCTGTACGGATTGCCAAAAATGTATGTGGGATTTTCTATGAATGGAAGATATAGTTGTCTGTATGCAGGGGCTTGTCCAACTTGATGTGCCCCTTGTCCGGCTCGCTGGTCAGACTTCTGGCCAGTGACGTGAGTTCTATGTCGGCAAGTTCATTCGGAAACAGTCTCTTGATAAATCCGGCCTGTACCTGCACCGAATATCCGTTCTCAAACCCGAGCCGTGCGCCGATGTTCCACACGAAATGTTTGAAGTCAACAGTCCTCAGCCGGTCTTTCGGGTTGGAAACAGGTTTCAGTCTGATGGCTTTGGGGCTATGTAGAGGATTGTCGCACCATGTCCTGACCTCATTACAGAGCTGGGCAAGATTCTCTTCCGTGGTGAATGGTGCCATCTTCCTGTTGACATATCCCAATACGGATGTGGCAAGTTCTTCCCGGGCCTCCTGTTTTTGCCGTTCGAAATCCGCGCAATAGGACTGGTATTGCTCCTGACTTAAAACTGGGGTTGGAGTGGTTGGCTGTTCAGCAACCGTTTCGGACAAAGTCATACCGGCTTCGGGCTTCGCCTCCAATACCCCGACGGTGGCAGTCTTCTTCTTTGGGAGGCATATCGCCAGCAGATCTGCAAGCAGGTATTGGCACAATACGAGGTACAGCAGCCATAACAGGCCGTTGCAGCCCAAAAAGGAAACGGTCTTTACAAAGGTGTCCCCTCCGAAATCCGCACCAATTCGGGTAGACGCCATCAATGATACGGCAAGTATGACGATGCCGGGCAAGCCATAAAAGAGGCAGTTCTCAGTATTGACAATCGTGTTATGATTCTTCATTGTTCTACGGATTTTTGCGCCTTGTCAGCGGTTGTTTACTGCAAAATTATAATGAAACCTGCTATACCGCCCCCAAAAATTGCAGGTAAAGGCAAATATTTACGGAAAATTACGCTTATAGTATGATTTCATACTCAAAATCATACTATAAGCCGGTGAAAAGCCGTGTTTTTCATTCTGCGGCACGTTTCAAGGTAATCCGGTTGGCCGCTTCCTTCTTCCTGCTGTTCACACTGTCAAGATAACGTTGCGTGGTGGCGAGGTTCTTGTGCCCGACAAGTTCCTGCACGGTTCTGGAGTCCGTCCCGGCATCGAGTTGTAGCGAGCAGAAAGTGTGCCTTGCCCCGTGAAAGGTCAGTTTTTTGGTAATGCCTGCCGCCTTTATCCATTTCTTGAACGGGGCCTGTGTCATGCTGTCCTTGAACCCCGGAAATACCAGACCTTCCCTGCTGCCGTCTATCAGTTGCAGGGCTTCCTCGCCAATGGGGTTGTAGATTATCTGCTTGGTCTTCTGCATACGGGTGGTGATGTAGAGCGTCCCGTCCGCTTCCGGCTGTATCATTTCCCACGAGAAAGTCTTTACATCGCTCTTTCTCAACCCAGTCAGGCAGGAGAAAAGGAAGGCGGTCTTCAAAACAGGTATCTCACAAGGGGTTTCCGCGACCCTGGCAAGTTCCTCTGCGGAAAGCCCCACCTTGTCGGATGGGATGGTCTGCACCCGCTCCAGATACGGGCAGGGGTTCTCCTTTATCTTCCTGTCCCGGTGGGCGGTGTGAAGCGTTCCGAGGAATGCCGACCAATAACTGGCGATGGTATTGGTGTGCAGCTTGCGTTTCTGATGGATGGCCTGCGGTGTGCTGCGCAGGTATTCCAGAAACTTGTTGCACAGTTCCACGGTCACTTCCCCGAATGTGCATTTGCCTCCCACGAAGCGGTCAAAGTGCAGGAATGCCTGTTCGTAACGGGAGTTCTTCTTGCTTGCGTAGGTCTTGAAGTAATCGATGAAACTGCCGTTCAGCTTGTTCCTGTCAAAGAACTCGTAACGCTCGTTTACGATTTCCTCGTACCTGCGGCAGCGCAGGGCTTCCGCCTTTTCAGTCAGCCGTGCGTTGTAGTCCTTTTCCCGTTGTGTCTTCGGGTGGGCGTAGATGTAGATGCCGAGCGATTCGTGGCGCATCACCTTGTTGGTGGCCTCGTCCCGGTAGCCGGGATAATAGTCGAGGAAGTAGGACAGCATCTTGCCGCCCTTGATTTTCCGTGTGTATAGGTTCACGGTCTTGCAAATGTTTGCCATAATTTTTTCTTTCTTTTTGATGGATATTACTTGGTGGAGCTTTTCTCCACGGTGCAAAGGAACCGAATGATATGCCGTTGATGCCTGTCATTGACGGTAATTGACAGATAAACGTGCCGTCAATGGGAATTTGCCGACGGCTACAGCCTTTTGGCGGCTCTTTCCGCCATCGCACGTTCCACATCGCAACGGAGCAAGAAGTTTCTGATACCCACTTTCCGCTTTCCGATGCCGTGTACCTTGACGATGCGGTGGATGTTGGCCTTGGAAAGTCCGTATTTTTCCGACACGTCTTCCACGGTGCAATAGTTCTCGTCCTCTGTCAGGTCAATTCGGCGCAACTCGTCAAGGTGTGTCTTCGAATAATAAAGGATGCCGTATTCCTTTTTGGTGGGAATGCCATGTCTGTAGGCATAGGCATGGATGGCTTTCGATTTCATGCCGAACACCTCAAACACCTGTTCCGTGGTGAGCCAGTCCGTGATGGCGGCAATGTCCGTGGTCAGACCGAGACACTCCTCCACATGGCTTTTGCTGTAATAGTTCTTACCCGCAATTTTACAGATGGGGATTTGGTTGCGCTTAGCGGTGGTGTAAAGCCATGACTTCTTTACCTTATAAATGGAAAGGACTTCCTCCCGGAAATGTAGGAGAGGATTTCTTCGGAAGCCGGTACAGCGGCTTGTCTCTCCTTGCCGGACTTCTTTTGACCGGTGGCAGTGTCCAGCTTCGGACGGGTACCGGGCATCACCCTATTATAAGGGTTGTCCTCCAGCATCTTTTCGATGTCGGCCCTGCGTATGAACGCCATGCGGTTGCTGATGCGCGAGGCTCGCAGCCTGCCTTGTGCCACGAGCTTGTAAATGTACTGGCGTGAGCATCCCATGAGGATTGCCGCCTTTGAAAAGGTGAGATACTCCTGATACTGTATCTCTAAAACTGGTTCTACGGCATTGAGCAAATCCTGCTGCCGTTTCTTCTTCGCTTTCTTGGCTTCGTCAGCACAACGCACGGAGCAGTATTTCCGCATACCGCTGTTGGTTGTGAACGCTCTGCCGCAAAATACACATTTCTTGGTTGTCTTCATTCTTCCCTTTTTTGATATTTCACACTCTTTTCGTGTATTCTATCGGGAAGTGAACATAGGTCAACCGTTGTCGTCTGTTGTAAACCGGGTAAATATCTGTGGCAGTCTTCGCATTTTTCTCTGCCGTTTGTCGCCTTTGGTAAACGGTTGTAAACCGATGTCAACAGGCTTCGATTTTGTAGCAATAAAAAATCCCGTACATTCACCGCGATAGAAATACGTCACAAAAATATGCGGAAAATGGCGGAACAACAAATAAGGTGTGCTAAGTGTTAAATTTTATACAGTTTTGGTTTCCAGTGATTTAAATGCAGACAATACTCGTTATTTGCAGGTATTTACACCTATCTAAATACAAAAGCAGAAACAGATTATAGATGATTATAAATATGAAATTGGTATTGCAAAGGAAAGGGGGATAGAACCTAATATCAAAATAGAAGAATCCGGTATTCAACAAGAGAATGGCCATAAACAAGTTAATACAAGAATCGATTATTCAAACAAACCTCAAGATAAGTATAATATTGAAGCACTCTCCAATAAAGAAGTCATAGGAACCATTTCATATTATGACTTTAATGGCAAAGTATGTGAAGTTATTGAATACAATACTGTTGAGAGCTATTTGAAAAGTATAAAAGATGAATTAAATTCTAATCCAAACGGCTTTAAATATGAAACATTAACCACAGATGCCAACATCAGAAAATCAGTAGATGACATAGTTTACGGTGCTTACGGTGAAGATAACCCACATCCTTTAGAATGGTACTCCTCGAATAATACAAAAGCAGCGATAAGTCCAGAACAATATTTATCAGAAGAACGTAATAAAATAATGCGTGAATATGCTAAAAATCCTTTTGGAGCTCTCAATAAAGAAAATATATCAGCCGAGGGTATGGATAAATGGGCAGCCGTTACCAATAAATATATGGAAATGAAAACAAACATATCAACAAAGCAAATAGAATTGCAATCTTCCGGTTGTAAAACTCTGATCTATGATGTATCTCATTCTTCCGGCCAAGAAGAAATCGGCAATTACCGCATTCTAGATAAATCCACCGGTAAGACAGAATCTATAAATGTGGGGGATATTGACCTGGAAAAGCAGTCTCCGGAAACACTCAAAAAGTTGTTATCCGGACAACAAACAGAAATGACCAATAAGTCCGGCACAAACAGTCTTGTCACTCTGAATAAAACCATAACGGGGTGGGGAATATCCGCAGTAAAACAAGTATTCAACTCAGCTGACAACTCTGCCGGCATTTAAATTATTCTGGCAACAAAAACGAAGATATAAAATGAAAGATCAAAAAGAACTACTGAAGAAATGTCTGGTAAACGATATTCCAGCCATTGTTTTCCAGGGAAGCGAGAGCAGTGCTGTAGAAATTCTGCAAGCAGCGGAAAACATTTATAGGAAGAACGGTTGCAGTCCGGAGTTTTTGATAGATTTCCATGAAAATGTAGTGGAAAATTTCAGAGCATACCAACTGGAAAACTCTATAGCAACCAAGCTCCCAGATCTGACAACAAGTGAAAAAGAAGCGTTCTACATTCTTCAGGAGAAAGAAGAGGCCTATTTCCCTATTCATATAAAAGATTTTGAACAACACTTAAAAGATTACGGATTTACCAGAACCTATGAGAATACAACATCTTATGGCAAGTATCTTTTATTAAAGGAAAAAGACTATATAGGTATCACAGGAAATAACGGAAACTATGATTTTGCCATTAATTATAGCAAAGAAAGCAATCAGATAAGCTACTTCGTTTTTTCTGACGATCCGAATTATCCGGAACGAATAGGAGACTACAACAGTCTGAAAACATGCTTTTCTGACATAATGTCCAGACACCCGTTAAAAGAAGAAAAGAACGAACTATTTACAGTAATAGAAAACTACCATCAAATGGGATACGATGATATATCCCAAGCCCTGACACAATATGCATCAGCCATAGACAACTTTTGTAACAATGCCCAATCAAAATACATAATTGAAGGTGTTTCCATATGTAAAACAGACAGCAGGCAACTAAAAGGAAATATAACAATTACCCAAAAAGGAAATATACCGGTCAGTCAGATTACAGATTTCCAGATAAAAGATAAATCCACCGGTAA
>ENA-OWRC01001201-OWRC01001201.1-human-gut-metagenome-genome-assembly--contig:-NODE-1201-length-27220-cov-3.268691_pt1 | contig 27220 bp, 23 predicted proteins | sample MGYA00248268_ERZ651895 | MGnify/ENA primary metagenome ERZ651895 (study PRJEB26924, sample SAMEA4378242) | human gut metagenome | biome: human gut; feature: human-associated habitat; material: faeces...
ACTGGAAACTTCCGTCTTTGATTACTGTACGGGTTTTCTCAACACCATTGATCATATATGAAATATCCTGTGTTTCGTAAAATCCCTTTGGTACAAGAAATGTCAGAAGTGCTGCGATAACGACTACTAAAAAGATGATAATGTAGGTATCTGGCACTTGGAATCCCTTGTTAAAGGACTTTAGCCCTTTTTCTTCTTTTTTGCTCATTTTTGAGTCTTCCTCCCATTTTTTGATATACCATATTAGTGTACCATAGAATGCGTAAAATCCAAGTGAAAATTTACATATTTTATGTCATTCTTCTGTATTTTTATACATCAAAAAAGAACCCGGCTTCTGCCGGGTCCTTTCATAGCTAAATTTGTATATGTTTTGAGAATAACCTTTCGTTTCACTTACTCTGCCGGATTCCCTGCTTCATTCTCTACATTTTCCTTCTTCTCTTCTGTTTCCGTAATTGTTTCTTCAGTCTCCTCCTTTTTTTCAGTGGTCTCAGTTTCTTCTATTTTCTCCTCTTTTCCTGCATTCTCTGTTCCCTCTGGCTTCTCTGTTCCCTCCGGCTTCTCTGTCTCACCTGTTTCATGGGTATAATATACAAATACCTTCACATCCTTATCCACCGTAAATCTAGGATCCGGATTTGATTCCAGTGTATGACCATCAAATTTCTCCACCGGAGTTGTGATGATGCTTCCGTTTTTCACACGCCCTTTGCTCTGAGACAATACCTTATCATCTGTCGTACAGAGATAAACTATCGTAAAATTATAATATCTTGCATAGCGAACCTCAAAGACGTTTTGGGAACTGATTTTATTCAGTGTAAACGGCGTAATCTCCTGATCAAGTTCATAGCCCTCAAAGGTTTTCTTTTTCGGTGTAACGGTGGTGCCAGCCCTTCCGGTTCCTTTTACCACGTTCAGAACGCGTCCATTTTCATCTACATATTTGATCTGGTACTCTGTTGTGACCAGATGATCCGGTTTCTGAGATATCAGATACTCCTTAACTGCCTCCGGTCCGTATTTCGTTCCTGTTGCCTTCAGCGAATTCGGACTCCAGGTTTTGTGAGATCTCTCGTTCCGAATCTTATCATCCGTCAGATTGATGTACTTGTTTCTGAGATTTCCAAATCCATAGGAATTGCCTCCAATTGGATCCTCCCAGGTTACATCCACATGATACCAGTCACCATCCAGCTTAACCAGATTCCATGCATGGGAGGAATTGTGGATATATCTTGCATCCAGTCCGCAGAGCTTGGCTGTCTGCAGAAATGCATCTGCATATCCGGCACACTGTGCCTTGCCGAGAATGATACAGCTGTATGCGGTAGAGCGAGACCAGTCGCTCTTGGACTGATACCGGCAATTCTGCACCAGCCATTCGATAATCTTAATCTCCTTTTCCATGTCACTCATGCCATCGGTAATATATTCCTGTTTGAATTTCTCGATAGCGGCTTTTGTTTCCTTCCACTGGCTGGAAGTCATCATGCCGAAATTCGCTGTCTTGAAATCATTGGCAGAACCGGACACCGATCCATCTGCATAATCATCCCATTCATCATCGTCATCATCCTCATATCTGTGACTGCCGCCATGAGAACCTCCGCCGGATGAAAAACCGCCTCCGCCGGATCCTGTTTTTCCGGATGTTCCGCCTCCGACACCGGCGGGTCCACCACCTCCTCTGGTTGCTTTTTTCGTTTTCACTGCCTGGTTCTCCACCCAGGCGCCTTCTGCATTTACCAGGAATCCGTCCGGTGTCAGTCCAGAAGTGACAGCCCAGCCATTATCGTCGAAATAGTAGCATTCTGCCACACCATCCTGATTGCCGTCCAGCCACCTCCAGGTATGGATCGGATAGCTTCCATTGGGATTCAGCCACCACCATTTACCTGCATTGACTCCGTCTCCCTTCACCCATCGGCCTTCCGGCACGGTAACGGTTTCCGGTGTTCCCATGGTTTTCACGGTTCCATTCTCCACCCAGGCACCTTCTGTATTTACCTGAAAACCGTCCGGTGTCACGGTATTGGCAAGCATGTAGCCATTCGGTGCGAAATAGTAACATTCCGATACACCATCCCGGTTTCCGTCCAGCCACTGCCAACTGCCTGCATGATAGGATCCGTCATCGTTTTTCCAACGCCATCCTGCTGCATCCTGCTGCCAGGAACCTGCCAATGCCGGCATCACATTGCCTGCTGCCATTAAGAATGCCAGAGTTAAAAGTCCACCGCTTTTCATCTTTTTATTCTTCATACTCATTACCTCCATCTCTTTGATGAGTATATTGTAACAGGCAGTTTTCATCGTTTTTGGACACTTACAAAGGTATTCCCACTAAAATGAAAGAACCAGGAAAATCCATTTACCATTTCCCGGTTCTTTTACATTTCTGCTTATTTACTGTTGTTCTTTTTTCTTTTTTTGAATATAACTCCTCTGAAATTCATCAGCGCTCTCATCCCCACAAACAGTATAATAAAACTGCACAATACATGAAGAGGCACGATAATATTCAGATGACCCTCGCCCATAAAGTCCTCAATCAGTGTCTGCAGATAGTCACATCCATCAATCAGCGCTGAGAAAATAGCTAAGAACGAAAGCGCTGCCAATGCCCGCTCCATCTTGCCTTCCTGCTCAGCCCTGACTTCCTCGGCCCATTCCATCTGCATGCTGCTGAGTTCGCTGACCGGTTCCATCACATCGTCAAATAATGCAGTCAGTTCCATCCTCTCTTCGATTTTTTTATACAGATTGTGATACTGCGGCACTTCTGTGATCCGTTCATACTCATAATCCGTCCGATAGATATTCAGATGCTTCTGATAAGACTTCAATGTCTGCAGATCATTCTGCTCTCCGATGCCGAAATCGGTCAGAATCTTATACAAATCGAACTTTCGATGCAGCAGAAGGATATAGATCAGCAGATATTCCTCCTGAAACCGCTTCTGAAACCGTTTCGTTACATGTTCTGTTTTCTGCAGCACCAGACAAGCCAGATTTTCCCCGGTCACCCCCCATACGTAGTCACCGGAGGTAAACAGCGTCTCATTCTCCTGATCCATCCACTCGTTATAGAAGAATCCCTCAGTACGGTAAGCATTTTTCAAAAAATACAGATGCTCTTTCCATTTTTCCCGTTCCGGCTCAAAGGCAAGACTCATGGTATTGGCCCGCTCCATTCCCTCATTCAGATAAGGAAAGAAACGAAGCTTTTCTTTCAGACAGGGGGGAAAGAGTCCGCGGACTGCTTCCAGAATAGTTTCTGTTTCTTCCATCTGAGCATCCGGAATCAGCATTTCCTGATGCACCTTTTTCAGGTAATACAGGCCTTCTGCAATATAGAGCGGAGCATCCTTGGCAAATTCCAGCTGAATCGCCGCTATCTTTATTTCCGTCTTGAAGGTGAACAGATGCACCGTTTGAATCTGAAACCGGATGTCAGTATCCTTGATTCGATAGAGCCTTCCAGCCTCACCCCAGCCGCGTTTTCTGGCTGCCTCATCTGCGAGGCAATAGTGCAGATACAGACAGTCCGCTTTATTTGCCAGATCCATCTTGTCCGTAATATAACGGTAGATATAGCGGTTACTGTCCTTATCATCCTTCAGTTTCCACGCATCGCCCTTCTCCAGCTCTTCCCGGAATGTTTCACAGCCCATCTTCTGCTCCGCCGTTTCATGGTCTAAATCCATCGGGATAAAAAGAAATGCCGTTCCCAGCGTTTCATTTTCAAAAAAATCATCCTGATTCATGTTCTTATCCTTTCCCTGCAGCACAGTCCACGGTCCGTGCTGCTGTTATCCCACACATGCCTAGCAGCCTTTCCGATGTTATCCCAAAAGGCGGTGTGCTTCTGATTTGACCTTTTCTAAGTCTACTGGAATATACTCGGTAAATGGAGTCTTCCGAAGTGCGGTCATATCCTTAACCAATGGATATTGTGCTGCATAAAGCCTAAATCCGGCTCCTCTGGCATCATCCCGAGCCATCTGAATCTGTTCCAGACCGTCAGCATAACTGGATTCTCCCACCTGATACAGATACTGGATAGATACCCAGATTGCCATTCCTTCATACAGAATATCCCGGACAGCTGCCGTATAGGCCTTCTTCTCCATTTTCAGATTCCAGGCCTTTTCACTGTCTTCCACTATGTACAGATTCTCTGTACTGTTTTCTTCTTCCAGGTCATAAGTCAGGAGACTGTATGTTTCTTCTAAATCTTCCGGTTTTTTCGCGAGAACAGCCAGATACGCCCATCCGGCTGGATACAGTGAACGAAAAAGTTCGGAGAATAGAAGCCCCAGCGTATAGCGCATATCTTCATCCATATCCGGAAGCTTGACAGTAAGAATCCGCTTATTGTGATAGCTTCGTCTGTAGGATCCGGTCTTCGGATCTTCTCTCAGATCCACGTGTCTGGCTGTCCTGCAGTCATGCAGATCCTGCATATCCAGATAACCATCCGTATCTACAGAAAAGTCACAGCAGCCTGTCATAAGCTTCATGCCTGCCACATTCCGGCTGCTGACCATCTCACTCTGTTCTACTTTACCCATATGATAGGTTCTGATCTGACGGTAATACCGTCGGCTGCTGTACAGATCAGAGGCACGGCGCAGCACAATTCCGTAATCCGGAGAAATCTCATGCACTTCATAATATTTTCCGTTGTAAACCACATACTGGCCTGAAAGGATCGTCTGGGTTATATGTCCGAAAAATTTTGCATCTTTAATAATGATAGCACAGTTCATGCAAAATCTCTATGGTATCTTAATTTTATGCCAGCTATAAAGCCGCCAGCTGCAACTGTTCCAGGCAGGCATTTTCCGGACTGAAAATTCCGTACCATACAGTTCTGGCAGCAGTTTTTTTGCAAATTCCATATTCATTTTAAGACTTTTCCACCATTATCTGGTATACTCAGAGTATCACATCAAGTCAAACATATGAGAGGATTTTGCTTATGGGAGCAAAGAAAGTGGAAGAAAAGCTTCAAACACTGATTCATGCATTTTATGAACAAAAGGAACTGTCTGCAAAAGACATCCAGAACCTTCTTGTCTGCAATCGGGCCAGCACTTACAACTACATAGAACGTCTCAAAGAACGAGGTTTTGAACTGGAAAGCACAACCAGAAATAAAACTGCCTACTATACACTCATTTCAAAAGATCCGTCTGCTCCTCCGGTTTACTACCTCCCGATATCCAAGGAGATTTTGCGAAAATACAATGTTATCCAGAACCTCCAGCGCAAACACGACACTGCGAAATTACTAAAAGATCGCTATTTCCTGCCAGGTAACAATAGTAAAACAGACGATAACTGTGATAAACTACCGATGGATATCACTAAAACCGCTTTCGACAATCTGTGGAATGCATTAATACAGGAAAAAGAGATTGCCCTTACATCCGATGGCACATACCATGCCACCGGCCGTTCCGTTCCGATTCTGCATCATTTTTCCAAGGAGACGGTCAGCAAACTTTTAGAACAGGTAAAACTGCTTCCGGCTGCCTCTCCTTACCACAGCCAGCTGAATTCCATCGCACATAAACTAGAAATCATAAAGCTATCCGACAATCTTGGTTCCGTCTCCAGTCCCAACTACTTGACCTACGGAAAACAGCACGAAATGCTGGAGGAGATTAATCAATGGATGAAAAAGCTCTCGGATTCCAGCTATGCGGAAAAGCTGATACGCATCACTTACAAAACCAAAGCCGGCCAGATGCTTACGATTCTCTTCCAGACCGGCCTGGTTATCTACAGTGTAGAAAAAGCAAAGCTGTATCTCCTGGGAAAAGAATATACGGAAGAACCAGCTCTGACCGAAAAATACAATTCGATTATCGATATGAGCCGTATAAGCACCATTGAAAACACGGATTTTCCAAATGACAGCTATCGTTCTACCACATATCAGCATATCTTCTCCGAGATGTTCAGCATATCGCTGGAAGAACTGCTTATTGTCAAGGTCCGCTTTGATCTGGAAGCCAATGTCAAACGAAAAATTCACTACCTGAAACAGCATCGCAGCGGTGCTTCCATCACCTATTTTCCGGAAGAAAATCAGCTGGAATACCAGGACACCATCCGCGGTCTGGACGATTTTGCAAATTATCTCCGGCAATTCGGACGTAGTGTCCACGTCATCGAACCTGCCTCATTAAAGGACAAAATGAATTTTTCCATAGACCGAACCTTATCGAGATACGAGGAGGATGAGTATGAATAATTACGAAAACCCTTATATCCGTCTTCAGACCTATTACAGCTGGATCTCCAGAGGCAGTTATGACCTTGACGGAATGTCTATCCTGGAGCTCCATCATTATACGCAGATTCCGATCGATACGATCCGCCTGGACATCGCTGCTATCCTGAAATGGCAGGCAGCCATAAACTCAAAATATGATGGTGATATTTCTTTTATCCCGGAGAATCTGGAAAACAGGATCTTCCTGGATTTCGAAAATATCAAGGACCTGTTTAAAGAAAATCAAAGCGATGGTGACATGTCCGATGAAGATAGCCAGTTTGAATATACTATCGCAGATATGCTTAACCGTTTTGATCCAGATTTAGAAGAAAAACTTTTAAATGGTGACTGCGATCATATCCCGATTGATATCGAAAACTGCTCCTTAACCGAATCTGATAACTTCAATATTGCTTTAAGTTACGATGAATCCCTGGCACTGGATGCCATACGGAAGGATATTACACCTGACAAGCCTTCGCCAATTACAAAAACATCCTTTCTTCAGATAAAGGACAGCTATCGTACCATCCATGATTACCAGGAATTGACATCCCGCCTTCAAATCATTGATGAAGCAATCAAAAAAAAGAAATCTCTTTCCATGAATTATAAAAACTCCATAGGAGAGATTCTAAAGATTACCTTCCAGCCCTTGAAGATATCCTACGATGAGTCTGAAAACCTGTACTGCGTCCTGTCTGTTTCTGAGAATAAGATTCAGGTTCACCGCTTAGATCGCATCCTGGATCTGTGGCCCGGGACTGAGAAAGTCGATGCAGGCGATAGTTCCATCATTGATTCCATCGCTCCCCAGGTATGGGGAAACTGCTTCTCCGAACAGCCGGAACATGTCAAGGTAAAGTTCTATAACGAGGCTAATGTCTGGGAAAAAGTAAAACGGGATCTGGCCTGCCGTACAAAGGGACATCTCTATGAAAAAGACGGCTATCTGTACTACGAAGATACCGTCTACGGCATCAGCAAGTTCCGTCCCTGGATCTACGGATTTGGAAGTTCTGCTATCGTACAGGAACCTAAAAGTCTGAGAGAACACATCATAAAGTCATTAAAAGAGCGAAAAAACCGGGGATAATCCCGGTTTTTTCTATGGGTGGGAAACTATCTGTTCCACATTATGAATCGATTTTTATTCCTGCAAACACGCTGGCCATAGACGTGGTCGCATTGCCACTGTCTTTATATTCTCTGCTTCCTGAATTCTTATTTCCATAAGAATTATTCTTTCTCCATTTTCCACTGTTATATCCATTTCCATGACTACCCTGACCAGTCTGTGCCTGAGTTTTTCTCTTCTCCTTACCCATAACAACTCCAATGGTATCCAGCGGGATCTGTTCCCTATTGCGGACCTGATAGTCGCTGTCACGCCCCTCGATGCTCATATAATGTGTCTTACTGTCATCCGGGATCTCATTGCCATTTTTCATCAACAGGAAATCACGAACCGGCGGATGTTCCATCACATCTTTTCCGAGGAACCGGGTCATATCTTTCTTAGCTTTATCCACATACTCACTGCAGAGTTCTTTCTCTTCCCGGTAGGGTTCTAAGCAAAGGGTCTCACTGTCATACATGGCAGCCGTATCCAGAATATTCAGCTGTTTCAGCGAAATCTCTACACGGCCAAATCCATAGGTTTTTCCTTTTCCTATGTTCTGCTGGCTGTTCTTTTCCAGAAGCAGGCTCCAGAGAAGCATACCAAGCTCTTCTTCACTCAGATTTGAAAAACGAATCTGCCCGGTGAAAGAAGTTTCCTTCGGGTATGGATAGAAATCAGATCCTACGTCCTTGTTATTTCCAAGGCCACTGGCAGCCTCTTTCGTATGAAGCCAATACTGTTTCATACCTCTTAAAGCAAAATCACCGCGATACGTAACTGCTTCACCATTCTTTCCAACCAGATAATCCAGATAACTGGTAGGCTTCGGTTCCCCAAGCACTACCGCTGTTTTTCCATTTTCAGAAATATTCTTATCTATCACGGCCTCCTGGAAAGAAAGTCTGGAACGGTAGCTTTCATTATCTGTCGCAAATCCGAACATGGACTTGCAGTAGTCAAGGCTATTGTCTCTCTGTTCTTTCGACAATCCATCATAGATTTCCTTCTCATAGAAAAGACGAAGTCTTGGAGTAAATCCGAAGTACAGTTTTCCATCTAACTCAATATAGAATACCGGTTTGATCTCACCATTCTCCGGCAGGCCAAAGAAACGGCTCACTTCCTTTTTCAGTTCTTCTTTCTCATCCTTCTCCATCTTAGCCAGATTAAATCCGGTTGCCACGGTCAACTGATTCTTTCTTCCCTCAAAATCACGTTTAAAACTATCTATATCCTGAGGTGCAATCGGGATCCACTCGCTTACCGGAAGTTCTGCCATCTCCGGGATTACATAAAATGCTTTTTTCTGATTCATGAAACCGGTGGTGATAAGTGTACCCTTTTTATAACCATTCTTCGGTTCTTCTGATAAAGCAGAAATATTCCGCATTCCCTTCGGCTGATAATAAACTGTTTTGAAATACGGCTTATAATTTACATTCTTGTCGCCTTTATACTGAACACGGTTTCCTCTTGCTTCTTTCACAAAAGGTCTCGTGTTGGAGTTCTGAAGTACACAGGGACTTTTTCTCAACATCTCAAATCCACGAAACTTATCTTCAATGATCCGGCGCTCACTTAAAACATAGTAATTCATCTCGCCTAGTTCACGCTGAAGTGTCTGGATGCTGGATGGAATAATGTAATATTTTCCATTCTTGCAGCCGATATATCCACCCTTAACGTTCTTTAAGACAGAAAATCTTCCCTTGCCGACAACAACCGTATCAGAACCTAAGGTACCATCGTACACCTTTTTATTCAGGTTTCTTGAACTTCCGCCTACGCACCGGTACATCAGCTTTGCATTTGCAATATCATCCGCGATAGAAGACTGACTTAAGATCTGCATATTGCTGCGCACCAGCCCCCGCATGGTACTTCCCGGAATGGCTGCCTTTCCATCCTTATTTTTATAAAAATGCTTATCTCCGCCGTCAACTATGATAGGAGTTTTGGCAGTAACCTGATACTCCAGATATCCGGATAAGCCGCTTATCTCACTGTGCTTTGTAGTTTCTTTTATCCGATATACTTTCTTAGCCAAGGGTACAAAGTTATAGGGTGCTCCTACATAACTCATTCTGCTTTCGCCTCCAATCCAAAGGGTCTTGTATAGACAACTACAGCCTGTCCGTCTTCATCCGCCTCGAGATACTCTTTTACTGCAAGTCTGCATGGAGATTTGACAGCGAAAACTGATTTACGAACCTGATAGTACTTGATCACGGTATCCTCTTCTGCATCAGCATTCTCTTTCTCCGTAATCTCTACAGCCTTCAAAGAACCATTCTGCTCGTATACATGCAGTTCGCCTTTTTCATCAAATGCTCTTAATTCCACCAGTTCATCCCAGTTAATCCCATCATGAACACAGTTTCCGCACAGGATGTCACTGTACATATGAGCAATTACATAAGGATACTGTGCTGCTTTTTCCTTCAGTTCTGAACGCTCCGCAGATACCGCCCGGACATCCAGATGTTTATATGTTTTCATAATCTGCCATCCCTTCTCAGACCGCTTTCACATACTCTGTGATCAAATCTGCGCCCTGTTCAATCTGTCTGCTCTTTAAGTTGATCTTTGCGATCACTTCGGTTCCTTCTTTGATCAGCAGCTCACTTCCGTCTATATAACCTCTGCCGATGCTGCTTCCGCTTCCCAGAGGGAGAATACCCAATCCTACGTCACGCAGTGCCATAAGAAGAAGGCCTGCAGCCTTTTTATTCTCCTCCTCCAGATCAACCCGGATAGTGAGTTCACCATAAGCCGGAGTCTCACTAAAAAGTCCTCCATACATCACACCACCGGTAAATTTATCGATGTGAATCCGCTTCTGTGGCGGACGCTCACCGCCTTTTTCCAGCATCGCATCAAAGAAATGAATGCAGCCCAGAAATCCTTTTTCTTCTTTTTCTGCATTTTTACCGAATACAGCCTCAATATCCGATACCGGAAGCTGTCTCAGCTTTGCGATTTTCTCCATCTGGCTTCGCAGCACACCTTTAATCGAAGTGGCCGGAATCAGAAGTTCTCCGTCTGCTCTGCGCATCTGTTCTGCATCCGCTGATTCCTCATTATAATCTCTTACATCGATGGATTTGACCAGGATCTCGCTGTCCACTTTACTCTTCAGCTCAAAATGAATGCGGTGATCCAACGTGGATACCCGTCCTTTTAGCTCCTCCAGAATAGACTGTCCCTCTTTTGACTCATCTCTCCAAAGTTTCCGGTCTTTTTCCTGGTTCATATCATAATCGATTTTCAGCAGTTCTTTGAACTCTACATATCCGCAGCCATTGCTCTTCTGACCGCCAAGCTGAATATTGCCAGCCTGCAGAGCACCTAATATCCTCTCTATCGTTGCCTCATACTCATGTTCCCGTTCATACAGATAGAGCTTAAATGTAAATTCAGAACCTGCTGCCACTGACTCCATCTCAAACTTCTGGCCGGACCAATTCTGTCCGCCCTTGGTCTGAACCGTCTGGCAGGTACCGGTTTCCCGGTTAATCTTAACTCTTGGTCTCAATTCGGTATCTATGACATTTCCCGTGAAAAATGCATCGCTGATCCGGACTTTACTTCCTGTATCGGAGCCGTCCGCGCTGGAACCAAACAGTTTATTCTGCAGTTCCGGCTCATCTGCAAGGTAATCTCTCATCGCTCCGGCTAATCCGGTTGCCTGAATAAATGGGACATTCTTTACCGGATGAATCAGAATTCCTCCGGCTCTGTCATCGTTTCCGCCGATGTGCAGCGGTTCCTTACATATCGCCGTGATCTGATAGGATACGATATGATCATATAAACTTCCGTATTTATCAGCCATGATTTCTTCCCTCCCTGTTTGCGTAGCGTATCTGCCGCTCCATCAGCTGAAGCTTATACCGAATCTGCTCATCCGGCTCAAACAACTGATCAGCCGGGATTCCCATCACCTTTTTTCCGTCTATTTCAAGCAGTTCAAACAAATCAGAATTAAGCATTTTCTCCAGATAACGATGGTAGGAATCCGGTTTTTTCTTGTTATCCTGCTTTTTGTAGCGTTCTGTCTTTTCTTTGGAATGAACCAGAAAACTTCCAAGCTTCCACTCTGCCTTTTCCGGCTTATACTGACAGCTGATACACATCGATGCAATCACGCCCAGCTGACTGGAGGTAATTCCTCTCAATTCATCCGTATGTTCTACTACATAACGTTCCATGCCTCGTTCAATCCGGTGCTGTAAAAGTCCTCTGGCTGCCAGACGACAATCTTCCCCTACATGGATTTTGCTCTTTTCAGAAGTCTGTATTATCTCCACCTGCTCTACCGCTTTTTCCATCGGTTTTTTATAAATGATCTGTCCAAATCCTTCCATAAATGCCACCTGGCCAAATCCTTCCACAGTCCGGATACCCAATCCTTCTGTTTCTACTCGGCGGAAGTTTTCTTCCGGAATCTCCTGATCTGCAATCAGGCAGAACACACTTCCTGCTTCGTACATGTTAGCGGAAGGAATGGTTCCCTTCCAGATCCGGTTATAACCGTAAACCTGGGCCGTGGAAGTTGCACAACGCTTTAATTCCAGTTTTCCGCTGCCTAAACGCTCTGCCAGTTCATCCAGGTTCAGCCCGCAGAGCTCTCCGATCTCACTTCTCATCACCAGATTGGAAAGAAGCACCAGATAGAACTCCTTCGATGATTTCTGAGTCCGTACCTCTCCGTAAGGAACTGCCCCATTCATGGCTTCCAGAACCGTATAGCAGGTTCCATAGCCGCCACTGCGTCTATTACCTACCCGGATCTCTTTACTCAAAACTTCCAGAACCGCTTCCCTAAGCTCTACATCGATGTCATCTGTCATAGATACATAACCGGTAAAATTCTGTCCTTTTCGCAAGTACTGACTCCGGAAAACATTTCTTTCACTTGTGCGTCCCATATTAATATTGATATCTTCACTCAATTCAAGACCTGTATAGCAGATGCAGTCTCCCTCAACATAGCAGTAGCTGCCGAGAAATGCCCGCTTATATCCCGGCTCCACATCCTTTTCAATAACGTTCTGAATCTCTTTTTTATCAATACAAGGTGTCTTATCTTCGAAAAATCCCTTTAAAGAAGGAATTAATTCCTTTCCATTCACCGTCAGATAGGCATTCATAAAACGAATCTGTCCATTGAAGAATGCCGGTTTCCAGGTCTCAAACTCAGCCTGCTTTGCCAGTTCTGACATCACATATCCCCGAAGCGCGCTGCCAGGAATATAGCGCAGTGTGTCTGTCTGTCCGTGCTGACTGCTTTTATCATCCGCAATTCTCAGCGGATCCATGTTTTTCAAACGAATCTTCCAATAATTATTCATGCTGATCCTCCACGCAGATACTTACTTCTCCAAAACCGCGGTTTCTCATGGTACCGACCCATTTGATCAGTCCTAACACCTCTTTCACCAGTTCAGCATCCTGTGCATCGCAGACACAGGTGCCGTAAAAATGAAATCCGCTCTTTACGCAGCGGCACTGGCGAAGGGAACCTTCCTTAGCCATACCATTTTCCAGGCTGGTAAAATCTCTGGTATACGTAAACATAGCTTTATGTTCTGAAAGATCTCCTGTTTCCTCCTCTGCTGCACTGCGCAGAAGGGGATGAACTACTAAGTCGGAAAAACTAACTTTTCTGGATTCATCCAGAAGTTCTGAACCGCCTTCTCCCATCAGAGTGCAGACGATATGGTCTGTCTCTGCCGTATCTTTTCCAGTCCATCCAAGAAGGTTAATCAGTTCTTCCCGGAAGATTCCCTTGAAGGTATTTCCCTTCAGATACGGAAACCCTGCATCATCCATCTGTGTTGCGATATCTTCTCCGCCCGGAATGCTGAGTCCGTTGCCAAACACGGCATCCGACTGCAGTGTCATTTCTATCAAAAGCTTCATGCCTGCTCTCCTTTCTCTTTCAGACCGATAAAGGTATCCAGCATCTCAACTGCATCAAAATAAAGTGAATGCTTCTTTCCATCAATATCCAGGAATGCACGGCGCTCCAATCCGCTTCCGCTTCCAATCTGTCTGAGCTGTTCTTCCAATTTATGATCTTCAAAAATATCCAGATTTAAAATATCCATAAGAGAAGACTGAAGATAATATTCGCTTGCCTTTTCGCCTTCTTTCAGCACCCCTCGAAGCTCCTTGATCTTGCCTCTCGCATAGACTTCTTTCTTATCAAGCAGCATGCTTAAAAGCTTTTTGAAGGAGCGGTAACGGCGTACCTTTTCTAATTCCCAAAGCTCCGGTTCTGCACACAGCATATAGGGTCTTAACTCCAGGGTTCCACCATCCTCTGTCTCATATTTCTGACGCATCTCAGCAAGATCATCGATGATCTCACCGAATTCGATATGCCAGTCAATCGCACAGCCCTTGGTTCCGGAATCTTTAATCCGGTCATCATAGGAAGCCAGAAAACGCTTTGCATTAGAACAAAGCATCTCTGATAACTCGTAGGCTTTGTAGAACGGATATTTCTGATGTACAATCGCAACACCCGCACAGGCTGTATATTTCTGATGATCCACTGCATTTTCCAGTGCAGATAACTTCTCAATAAAGATACGTGCTGCCTCCAGACCGATTCGACCTTCTGTGACAAAGCAGATATCATCACCGGCGAGAATCAGTTTTCTAACCGGAAAAGAACGGTTCTTCAGGTTCAAACCTGCATCCACCAGAGCCGGAATCTGCTCTCCGATCTCATCTAGCATGCCTCGAAAAGCTGTCTTGAAATCCGCATCAATCGCATCACTGAAGCTGCGAAGTGTTTTCTTATATTCCTCCCATGAAAGATCCTTACACTTATTTCGAAGGTTTTCCACTCGTTTTCCCATGCCGTTTCCATCGATATGAACAATCGCCACAAAACTGGAATCATCCTTGCTGACTCCCAGTTCTTCTAGTTTATAAGGCATAACATAACCTTCCGGCACATACTCATGCTCCGCCGGCATCCCAATTCTGTCCACCCGTCCGGTAATTACCTTGGCACGGCGAAGATTCGAATCTTTCTCTTCTACGCCGAAAGAGCCCTGATGGAACGAAGCTGCACGAACTGATTTTTTCTTTTCCAGTTCCTGGGAAAGACGGAACAGATTCTCTCCCGCTCCCTTGCTCTCATCATACTCCATCGTCTTGATAAAGTACTCCAGCTCCGGATACTCACGGCGAACCCGAGAAGAGATCGCATAGGCAAACTTCTCTGCGGACTCCCGATCCGGGAACTCCAGAACCGTATGGCCGCCGCCGGAATATACCACATTTTTCTCCTTGTCAAAAGCAAGGCCGCTTCGCTTTGCAGCCAGTTCAAAATATGCCGGATCTGTCACCCTGCATATCTCCTCTGATCGTTCCACATTTTCTTTCAGTTTCGTACTCTCAAAGATGTACGCCTGCTTTTGAGATACTTCTAAAATCATCAGTTGTCTCATGAAATTGTCCATCCTTCCTGTAATTTTCGAACACTTTTAGGTAATTATACTACTGTAATCGAATAATTGTCCACCTTTTGCAGTATTTGTCTATCAAAAAACACACATCAAAAGTGCGTCTACAAATATTCATTTTCGTTTCATGAGTTAAGTCTAACATGGGGAATTCAGAAAAATTAGACAAGTTGTTCTTTAACAATAAGTATTTCAACTGTTTTCATAGATTTGCGCAAAAGAATAATGCCTCAGATTAGTATCAATGCCCTGAATGGGGCGTCCTTCATTTCTACGGACAATTGCAACTAAATCTGGAGAACTCTGGAAGGGTGTCAATGCCCTGAATGGGGCGACCTTCATTTCTACCCTTGCCTCTGGAAACCCTTGTAAATCAAGGCTTTGCGGGTCCATTTTTCCAGAAGTTTTTCAGAATATTCTGAAAAAGGCATTTTTGAAGGGTGTTTTTTGGAAGTTCACAATTTGTTCATATTTGACAGTCCCATTCCTTCTTTTAGTATACCTCTTTTTTCTGGGTTTGAGAAGTACTTACAGCACACTTTTAATTGGTTAATTTTAATTGACTCCATCAAAAAAAGCTGAGTAATGATATCTTCTCATCATCTCCGATACAGAATGGGCATCTAAACCGACCAGATAATCGTCGGTACAATATTTCCAGAATATCTCCGGATAATACCAGTTTGCTTCCATTGAACTGATATTTTTTTCTAAAGGAATGTGATATTCTGCAGCGGCATTAATTAGTTCTTTTACAATTCCTATGTCTGCTTGTTCTCCAGGTTTTAAGTAGCGATAGCTCCGATCCGGATGTGCTATGCCGGAAAAATATCCGCTTTCCACTCCCTCTAGCTCTGCTCTGACGATTCCGTCTGCACGGCCGCTCAGTCCTTTTTTAGAGAAGCTGTATTCACCGGGCGCTAACTCGTAAAAATGTTGTCCCAGAAGCAGATATTCTATCCCTTCATTTTCTTTCAGTTTTTCATAATAAGACTGAAATCCGGGCAGATATTCCGCCTCAAGTCCTATTCTTACCTTTATTTTTCCCTGATATTTTGCTCGAAGTTCCCACAGTGTGTCCTCATACTCTGGAAGTTCTGCCATCTTCATTCTTCCATGAAAAAGGTCACCTGGAAATGGTGCATGATCCGTGAATGTAATCTGTTTCGCGCCCAGGTGAATGGCTACTTTGATATACTCTTCCTCACGTTCCTCTCCGGCATGCCCGCAGCGCCAGGTGTGAACATGAAAGATCTCTTCCGGATTTAAACAGACTGATTTTCTCACTTATTCCCCTCTTTCTATTAAGTAGCGACCGAAATCAAAACTATTATTTCTTCCTATATGGAACAACTCTCCTGCTAAAAGTTCTTCCAGTCTTTCTTCGGTGATGTCTTCCATCACAACTACCCCCCGTATTCCTTTTAACTCCATCTTGCTCTTATGGGTATTCGAATACCGGTGGATCCCGGAACGTGCAATATGAGATTCCAAAATCCGGGGCCAGACACGAGGCTTTTCCAGTTCAACCGGATTTTCATCAAAACAACTCATCATCTGAATTTTCCGGTGTACAGCTCTCCAGATAGCATCTGCATCAAAATCATAGAGATCGATGCGATCCTTCCGAAGGGCCAGGGGTGTGAGGAAGTTAATCCGGCAGACATGCTTCTCTTCCCTGCCGCATCCTCTTCCGATTCCGAGCTCCCATTTTCTCTGGGATATGTAATCTCCTACTGTCCGGATCCGGAAATTCTCCATGTGAATCTGATTTTCATCTAAAATCATGCTTTCATCTTCTGATAAAACCGCTGCGATTTCAAATCTGGCATGTTCTTTTCCGATTCCGGCCTGTCCAAGCTGCCAGAAAGCATCCAGATATTGGCTGAACAATGCAATATTGCGTCCAAATAGTTTCAAGCGGAATACAAATCCATGACGCGGATCCATATCCGTTTCCTGATTGTCGCACTCTATCAGGTATCCCAGGCTTTCTTTTCCGGTCATATATGCCAGTTTAAAACGCATTGGTGTATAAAATGCATTCCATACGATGCAGCTGTCCTGAAACCTGCATTCATCACAATTGCGGTCTGCCACACAGTTTTTTCTCAGCAGCATCTCACCCAGACCACCGCGCAGAGCTGAAACCTTCTGTTCCGGAACTTCCGATGGATTCAAAAAACGCAGACAAAATGTTAAGGTAATATAAGGGATCTCCAGCCATGACACTGTAGTTTCATTGATCATAATTCTACTTCCTCGCATTCTCATTTGTAGATATTATTTCGTGATTTCATCACTCAATCACTTCGCCGTTCGCCAAAAGTGATCAAGCTCCCTATGGCTCTCTTGTGCTCATTATATCGCATTTTCTCCGGAACCGGGGGAGTATTTCCATTGTTTTACATATTTCACTGGTTTCTATATCTGTTCCGGTTCGCCACAATCCACTCTTCCAGTGTCAGCGGTATATAATCAGAAAACATGCAAAAACAATTAATCAGCTGACAGGGTGTCTCATCCTCTCTTTTTAGAACGCAATTCCATTTCGGATGTTTACGTACATCTTTCAGATATTCGCGGATCTTCTGTTCATCCGGACCGTTATGCACATGTCCGTACAGCATATAGGTCTTTGGCCGCCCTTCCTGATCCAGAAAATACTGTCCATTATAAAAAAAATCGGATAATGTGATAATACCAGGCTGTACCTCCCATCCTGCAATTCCAGATAAGGGACTGCCTGTTCAAGCAGCCCCTTATCAAATGCCGGATCCTGAAGGTATGTGTCATGATTTCCTATTAACAGTGTTTTCCTGCCCCTCAGACGATGAAGAATCTGATTCACCTCCTCTCCCTGGGAAGAAACACTCAGATCTCCTAAGATGAATACATGATCCCCATCTTTTACCCGTGAATTCCACTGGGCAATCATATATTCATCCATCTGTTCGGTGCTTTCAAAGCCCCGGCCATCAATCTTCTCATTGAGCCGGGCATGACCAAAATGAAGATCTGAAATATAATAGTTCATTATCCCCTTCCTCCTTTTGCTTTGATACGTACCAGGCACTCACGGCCAAAGAAGAACCAGCCGCAGCACATGGAAGCCATCAGTTTCACGCCGAAATAGATCAGCCATCCCATAATTGGGAGGAACAGAATCCACTCAAAATAGCGTGTCACCTTAGATACAAGGTTCCAACCGTATGGGATTCCTCCGAAAAGGACAAATGCCATCGGTGTCCCGATCATCATCCCCACAAGGCTGGCGTTTCCGGCCCCGCTCTCACTGAACGCAGTCAGTGTGCCCAATATCGCAATCACCACTGCGATTATAAAGCGGCGTTTTTCCGCTTTGCTATATGCCTCCTGCTCTGCTGTCATTTCTACTGTTACATCCTGTAAAACCTGATTTGTATTCATACTCATACTCATTTCCTCCTAATCGTCTGTTAACAATCACTTTGATAATAATAGAATAACTTATCTTCTTCACTGTTTTTGGACACTTCCTTTAATAATTGCGAAGTTCCTTCAAACATTCCATCTTTCCGTTTCTGCGGGAACAGGTGCGGCGCTTATCCGCAAAAACAACCGGACGTCTGTTCCATACCGGACCGCGCTCAGCCGGCACAGCCATGCTCTTTTCAATTGACTTCTTATCGTGTTTTGTCAGTTTTGCCATATTCGTTTCCCTCCATCTCTTTGATGGTTATATGATACAGCAAGAGTTTCACTGTTTTTGGACACTTGAATTATATCAGATGCGAGATAACTCCCATCTGATATGGTCCCCGGCAGAATTGTTTAAGGTACGCAAAAGAAGAAAAACATCGTACGAAAGCATATCTATGTGCATATTTGTGCAAATTTATGTGTAACCACAATAAAGTTTATTGTGATTTTTGCAATTTTGCCGTATAATTCATTATATCTGTAGTCCGACGGATCTGCTTTGTCAGGACTGTAAGTATGAGGAGGTCAAATATGGACGAAAAAATAGTTCGTGATTGTGCTAAAAAAACTTTTACACTTCCAGCAAATGGCAGCTTCTTCGACTTTGCTCCCGATAGTCCAGCTGAAAAAGGAACCAAAAATCTCCTTCTGCTGACTTTGAGCACGATCAGCCCGAATCCCCGTAAAGGTATTGCGATGCTTTCGACGGATCAAACCGAAGTTCCGGAAGAATACTATTATCAGTTAGAGCCTGTTCCTTATATGCTGATGCATCAATTTGCAAAAAAGAACAATGGTGAAAAACTGGATGGAATTCTTATGATCTGTTCTCCAGCTACTCTGGACGACACCGTTGAACTGACTGATCCAAGATACGGCGATTTTAAAGATACAGCACGAAACTATTTCGCATTCACCACATCCACATTTGCGCAAAAACATCAGTCGCCACTGTCCTACAAAGAGATCTGTACAAATTTCGGCAGTAAAGAAACTGATCCGGTAAAACGTGCGGAGGAACACTCCGAAAACAGCCGTCAATTTATCCATGATGTGATTGAAGAGATCCGTCTTCTTAAGAATCATTATCCGGATTTAAACATCCTTGTAGATACCCACGGTGGTTTCCGTACAGCTCAGGAGATTTTAAATACTGTTTTATCCCTGCTTCAGATGGAAAATATCGAGATCAAACCTGAACATATCTATAATGTAGAATTCCAGCCTGTAAATGGAGTCAGCCGCGCCTACTTCACATCCTCAGCTGAGATTTTCGACATTATAAACTTTGTTTCCGGTATCCATGAATGTATCAACTATGGGCAGATCAAATCTCTTGATCAGTCTATGAAAAATTTCAAAGGAGAAATCGAACAGAAGGTTCTGGACAGCATGAGAACAACAGCCGAAGGTATTCAGCTGTGTGATGTCAACAAATTTGAATCCGGTTTATCAAACCTTTCCGATTCACTGAAAAAACTTGGCGGCACTCCGGCATCGCTTGATAATTCCAGCTATTTAAGACTCTTCCAGGATTTGATTCGTGACAGCTATGGTGATGAGCTTTTAGACAACAGCAAGCGAAAAACCATCAACGAAATTAAATGGTGTATTGAAAAAGACTTTATCCAGCAGGCTCTCACTCTTGTGGAAAGCAAGATGCCAAAAGAGATCATTGAACATAACTTCCTGTATTGCAAAGAATTATTTGATGTGACTCCTTCCGGCACAATCATTAAGAAAAGTGAGAAAGAGCACTTAAACGATGATAATTCTCCAAAGCAGCGTTGGGAATCTGTAGAAAACTATATTTTCCAGAAATTTGGCTGGACAAAGAAAGATAAAAATAAAACTTTCTTCCTCAATTTAAGTGAAATTGACGATCTGGATAAAATTGAATATTACCGTGGATATCCCAATTGCTATATCAATCCGCCCAAAAAAGATACTGCCTGGGAAAGCCGCTGCTACCGCATCAGTGAACACCAGAAAGAAAAGAAAGACATTAACGTTTTAGTACGTCTTCACATGGAATTGAAACAGATTCGTAATCAGGCTAATCATGCTGGTGAGGATGACAATCGATACAGCATTGATACAGTACGAAAGGCACTGAAGGCCTACGTTGAACTCTATGAAAAAATAGAAAGAAAATTACATCGATAATTAATTTCTCTCCTCCGACTGCACCTGACGGTACAGCCGGAGGATTTTTTTAATACTCCCGAAACTGTACAAAACGGAACACGCTTCGCTTTTCCGTACCGTTTTCTCCGTATACTTCCTCAACTATCCGCTCGCTGCAGGCTGCTGCCACCCGAACTCCCGCTTCTTTCAGGCGGGCAATCACATGCCAGCTTAAACAGAATTCTCCCTGGCACATGACACAGTCTGGTTTTTTCGCAAGAATTTTTTCCGCATATTCTTCTGCCAGCTTACGAACACCATCCGTACTCATATTTGCCGGAACCTGCGGAAAGGCCAGATCCTCAATCGTGCCATACTGAAGAGCCGCATTTCTCTCTTCCTCTGCCCAAAGTTTGCTTGGATGATTGGAAAAATTGATAAACATAGTAACATCCCCCTCGTTTTTATCTTATCTTAAATCCCCGTTCTTCTTCACAGGGAATCTCTGTGATCTCCATATCCGTCACGTTGATCCATCTCTGCTGCTGAATCCTAGCTAACATTTCCCGAATGGAAACTTCGCTTCCCTGCACTTCCATCTCCACTCTTCCGTCCCACAGGTTCTCCACCCAGCCGGTCAGGTCAAGGGACTGGGCGATATAAAAAGAGCGGTAACGGAAGCCGACTCCCTGGACATCGCCGGAAAAAAAGATATGTTTTCGTACCATAATTTACATCTCCTCCGGATACTGAAATCCCCATTCTTTTCTGAATTCCGTCATCATATCCATCACATCTTTTGTATAATCCAAATGCATGCATTCTGCATCCCCACGGATGGCTTTCTCCATATCCGCCAGCTCATAGGCCAGCGCATCTGCATGCTCACCGGTCTGAATCACTTCCGTTTCTCCGGAATCTGTATAGGTGATTCTCGCTTCCCAGGCTCTCGGATATTCCATGATTTCTATATATCCCTTTTCACAGGATACCATGCCTCTTTTCGGCTGCTTGGAATGCAGCGACAACATGACAGATGCCATCTGGTCTTCCTGATTCATCAGCAGCAATCCTGCCTGTTCATCCACTCCTGTAGGTGCCGGTTTTACCTGGGATAAAAGCTGATCCGGCTTGGAATCCATAAACCACCGAATAAAGGAAAGCGCGTACACCCCGATATCCAGCATGGCACCTCCTGCCAGGTTTTTATTAAAAAAGCGGTTGTTCATATCATATTCTTTGAAGCTTCCAAAATTCATAGTGATCAGATTCACCTTTCCAAGTTTCCCTGACTCAAGAATCTCTTTAAGCTTTTTATAAATCGGCATATGATAAATCGTCATGGCCTCACCTATGACAACACCCTTTTTATCCGCCAGAGCAATTGCCTCATCCAGTTCCCGGCTGTTTAAGGTGATAGATTTTTCGACCAGAATGTGCTTTCCATTCTCAATTGCCCTGCGCATAAAATTAATATGGGTATTATGGGGAGTTGTGATATAGATTACATCAATATCCGGGTCTGTAAACATGTCATTATAATTATCATATACCTTTTTTATCCCATATTTTTCTGCAAATGCAACCGCTTTCTCATGGGTTCTGTTACCCACCGCATCGATGTTTCGCCCGTTTTTCTTTAAGGCCACGGCCATTTCATTTGCAATCACTCCGGTTCCAAGAACTGCCCATCTGATGTTCTGCATGTATCTCTTACCTTTCTTTATCCAACTAGCACTCCACCGCTACCTTAATCACTCCATCTTTCTTGTTCTCAAAAAGCTCGTATGCATCTTCGATCCGGCTAAGCGGATAGGTATGGGTAATAAGCGGTTCCGTATCGATCTTGCCCTCTGCAATGAGGCGAAGCGTCTCCTCACAGTCGCATCCATCTACACCGCCGGTTTTAAAGGTAAGATTCTTGCCATACATATCCGGAAGCGGCAGCGTCTGGGCTTCGTCATAGAGCGCTACCACTGTGACGATTGCATTAGGCCTTGCACATTCCCAGGCTAACCGGAAAGTAGAGGGGGCTCCTGCCACCTCAAGGACTACATCGGCTCCGCCATGATCACTGTTTTTCTGAACATATTCCAGACATTCCTCCGGTAAAACGGTGTATACATCCGGATAGTGCTCCTTTATAAAGCGGACGCGGTTTTCATCTTTCTCGCAGACAATGATTCGTTTCGGTTTCTTTAACATTACGCATAGAAGGGTACAAATACCCGTCGGACCGGCACCGATGATCAAAATCGTATCTTCCTCATCAACCCCATCGCTCAAGATCAATCTTGCAGCCAGTGTCTCAACACTCTTCTGCAGATATCTCTTCAATGGTCTTGCTCCATACATTGGTTCATAACCATGGTCGGCAACATAATTCTTGGCTGCTGATGTTAATTCAACGCTTAATTCTTTGTCTGCTAATCTGCGGTTCAGATCTTTCACAAGTAAGTCGATGATATTTGTGATATTTGCTTTTGTTAATGGCTTGAACATGATCGTTTCATCCAGACGGTTTAAGAATTCTGGTCTGAAATGATTCTTAAGGTCATTCATAACCATATCCTGTGCTTCTGGTTTGATATTGCCATCTTCATTGATTCCTTCTAACAGGTAGGAAGATCCGATATTGGATGTCATGATCAAAATCGTGTTCTTAAAGTCTACCGTCTTACCTTTGGAATCTGTGATTCGTCCATCGTCTAATACCTGTAATAAGATATTAAATACATCTGGATGGGCTTTCTCGATCTCATCAAATAAGACTACGGAGTAAGGTTTTCTTCTGACTGCTTCAGTCAACTGTCCGCCTTCTTCATATCCAACATATCCCGGAGGCGCTCCGATCAGTCTTGCCACGGAGTGTTTCTCCATATATTCACTCATATCGATTCGCACGATATTCTGCTCGTTATCAAATAAGCTTTCTGCCAGTGCTTTAGCAAGTTCTGTCTTACCTACACCTGTTGGTCCAAGGAATAAGAAAGAACCGATTGGTTTGCTTGGGTCCTTGATTCCGGCTTTGGAACGGATGATGGATTCTGTAACAAGTTCCACTGCTTCATCCTGTCCAACAACTCTTTCATGAAGGATCTTATCAAGATGTAAGGTCTTATTTCTCTCACTTTCAGTAAGTTTCGCTACTGGAATTCCTGTCCAACGGGAAATGATCTTGGCGATCTCATCTTCTGTGACGGATTCTCTGACCATAGAACGGTCTTCTTTCGCTACGCGTTCTTCTTCCTCTTCTAACTGTTTCTTTAATTCTGGCAGGCGACCATACTGTAATTCGGCTGCTTTATTTAAATCATAATTTCTCTGGGCAATCTGGATCTCACTGTTTACAGATTCGATCTCTTCTCTTAATTTGGAGACTTTCTCAACGGAAGCTTTCTCATTCTCCCATCTTGCCTTTCTTGCTTTGAAGTCTTCTCGCATCTCGGCAAGTTCTTTCTGTAATTCTTCCAGACGTTCTTTGCTTAATCTGTCATCTTCCTTCTTAAGTGCGGCTTCCTCAATCTCCATCTGCATGATCTTTCTCTGAACTTCATCCAGTTCTGCTGGCAGGGAATTCATCTCTGTCTTGATCATAGCACATGCTTCATCAACTAAGTCGATGGCTTTATCTGGCAAGAAACGATCTGTGATATAACGGTTTGATAAAGTTGCTGCAGCTACCAGGGAACTATCTGTGATCTTAACACCGTGATATACTTCATATCTGTCTTTGATACCTCTTAAGATAGAAATTGTATCTTCTACGGTTGGCTGATCGACCATAACTGGCTGGAAACGACGTTCCAATGCCTGGTCTTTCTCGATATACTGGCGATATTCATCTAAGGTTGTTGCACCGATGCAGTGTAATTCACCTCTGGCAAGCATTGGTTTTAACATATTTCCCGCATCCATAGCTCCGTCTGTCTTACCTGCACCGACAATCGTATGAAGTTCGTCGATAAATAAGATAATCTGTCCATCACTTTTCTTAACTTCTTCCAGAACCGCTTTTAAACGCTCTTCAAATTCACCACGGTATTTGGCACCTGCTACCAATGATCCCATATCCAGTGAAAAAATTGTCTTATCTTTTAACTGGTCTGGCACGTCACCACGAACGATTCGCTGTGCTAATCCTTCAACAACGGCTGTCTTACCTACACCCGGTTCACCGATCAATACTGGGTTATTCTTTGTCTTTCTTGATAAGATACGAACAACGTTACGGATCTCGCTGTCACGTCCGATGACTGGATCTAGTTTCTGTTCTCTGGCTCTCTTTACAAGGTCATATCCGTATTTTTCAAGACTGTCGTATGTCTCTTCTGGATTGTCACTTGTGACTTTCTGTCCACCACGGATCTGTGATAACACCTGTAAGAAACGATCTCTTGTAATTCCGTAGGCACGGAATAATTCTTTGACTGCTTTATTTGGATGCTTGATCATTGCAAGGAATAGGTGTTCTACAGATACATATTCATCTTTCATGGCTTTCATCTCGTCTTCTCCGTGAAGAAGTACCTGATTCAAGTCATTACTCATATATACCTGACCACCGGATACTTTCGGTTTCTTATTCAATAACTCCTGTACCTGGCTTAAAAATGTTTCTTTGTTAATTCCCATCTTCTCAAGCAGGCTTGCGATCAGACTGTCATCAATCGTAAGCAAGCTATATAAGAAGTGTTCCTGATCTATCTCTTGATGTCCATGATCGTAGGCGATCTTCTCACACTGATTGACTGCCTCAATGGACTTCTGTGTAAATTTATTGATGTTCATACTCTTTCCTCCTTTACGAATGGGTATTTATCTATATTAAGATATCCATTTATCTTTTGTTCTATTCGTAATATAACACTCATTATTAGCACTGTCAAGAGGTGAGTGCTAATTTTTTGAGATTTTTTTTGCAAACCCTTTAAAATCAATGGTTTGCAGTATCTTATTTCTTTTGAAATTGTGATTTTTTCTGTTTTGACACCAATTTGACACCAATTTCTCTTTTTGTGGTGTCAAGCATTTAACACCATACTATCTAGTCTTGCAATCTCATTTTCAATCCTTGTCAGCTCTCCAATATGGTTGTACACTTCCATTGTTACATCTATATGAGCGTGTCCCATAATATATTGAAGAACTTTTACGTCCATACGGCACTCTGCCATTCTGGTACAAGCTGTGTGACGCATTACATGAGCTGAAAACTTTGGTAACAGCTCTGCTTTCCTATGCTCTTTTTTTGCTCTCTCTACTTCGGTTTTGTTATATGCGTCTACAATGTTATATAAAACACTATTTACGCCATTCGGCATAAGCGGTCTGCCCGATTTCGCTGTAAAGACAAACCCCGAATACCCGTCCACCTCAATGCTCTTATCCTTTGCAAGCATGAAATTGATTTTCCTTTGTTCCTCAAAGGCTTTTGCAACTTCTTGTGTCATAGGTATAATACGAATACCCGACTCCGTTTTTGGTGTTGAGATATGGAACTTGCAACCGTCGCCTAAATTCTTATAAATGAGCTGGTGGTCTACATTAACCGTTTTTGCCTTGATGTTTATATCTTTCCATGTAAGACCAATAAGCTCCCCACATCTTAACCCCGTACCAATCATTATGGTAAACATAGGATAATATGTGTTATAGACATTGCTCTGTTTTACAAACTCCATAAACTTTTCTTGTTGAGAAACTGTTAAGGCTTCTTTTTCCTCTGCTGGTTTTCCATAATCACTAATGGAACTTTTTGCAGGGTTCTTTCGGATAATATCATCATCAACAGCCATTTCTAATGCAGGATAAAGCAGGTTGTGAATATACTTGATTGTAGAATAAGCATATCCAGCTTTGGAAAGTTTCGCATAATACGCTTTAATATGTGAGGGTAAAAGCTGAACAACTTTAATATTTCCAATCTCGTCTTTTACTCTGTTTTCCCAAGCACGAACATAACTAACTCTTGTAGTATCAGCCAGCTCACGAGTTGTCATATAACGCTCAAACAACGTGTTAAGCGTCATTTTTTTGATTGCTCCGTCTGTCAATATATTATCTTCCATATCTTTTGCAATCTGCTTCTCTTTTTCTCGAAGCTCTGGTAAATCTTGTGCATAGACTGTCAATCTCTTGCCTGTTCTTACATCTGTATAACGATAACTGTATCTTCCATCATTACGCCAGTTTTCGCCCTCTCTTAATTTTCTTCCTTTTGGGTCTTTTCTACTAATTGCCATGAGAACCATTCCTTTCTGAAAAAGCCTCTTTTCTTGTTCTCACAGCGTGCTTTGTCCTTTCTTATTATACTACACACGCCAGAGAACATAAATAGAAAATCGCTCTATTCTTCCAAATATAACAAGTATTTCTTGACTTTTTCTATGGAATAAAGAACCCTGCGACCTATCACAATTTTTGCTCCTGCCTGCTCGCCAATCTTTCTTGCAGTAGCACGACCACAAGATAACATAGCAGACAGTCCCTCTATATCAACAGCAATCGGCTGTTCCGTTGCTCTTATCTTCGTTTTATTCATATTCCAACACCTTACCTCGCTGGAACATCACATCATTTAACACATCAGTATTTAACATAATGTAACACCCCCTTTACTGTGTGTCTATTTATAAGTTACATAAGCAGACAGACGGCTTTGGAAAGCTCCATTAGTATCTCAACTATTCCCATTCTTGTGGGCAGAACCGCACCATGCGGACGTAT
>ENA-OWRC01001220-OWRC01001220.1-human-gut-metagenome-genome-assembly--contig:-NODE-1220-length-26901-cov-48.250391_pt1 | contig 26901 bp, 18 predicted proteins | sample MGYA00248268_ERZ651895 | MGnify/ENA primary metagenome ERZ651895 (study PRJEB26924, sample SAMEA4378242) | human gut metagenome | biome: human gut; feature: human-associated habitat; material: faeces...
AGGAGAAAGGCTATGCTTCGGCTTTTGCAGCGGACGGCCGGAAAGTGGTCAAGGTGGGGGTGAACTTTAGTGACGCGACCCGGAGCATCGAGCGGTGGATTGTGGCGTGAAAATTACGTTTCAATTTTGAAAATATAGGATGAATAAGACCTGATCCCATTGAATGGAATCAGGCCTTATTGTTTTGTGAAATCTATGATTCATCCAATTTGTTTAGTAGAAACAATGGGTTTTCAGCAAAGCCCTGTGTGGATGAAATAGGGAATCCGTTGCTTTGATTTTTGTATGAGGGTCTTGTAAGATAAGGAATGTACATAGTACCTGAAGGAAGGCACGCAAGGGATTCCATCCTCTAGACTTATCTATTTTCCTCCAAAGAACTTCTTCTTGTAATACGATTCGGCGGTATAGAGTGCCGCCGCCGGATTGTTGCCCGTCACACGGTCCTTGGTGACGAAGGTAGTGACATACGCATCCGAGTATTTGTAGAACAGGCTGTCGTGGCCCACGCAGAGACCGATGACTACGTTCAGGTCGGTGTGTGCCTCGTTCAGCAGGCGGGCTTGCAGAATCGGGTTGCACATGGCGGCCCCGATACTCTCACACTGGGCGGGGATGCCCACTGACGTCTTGGGCTGTCCGGCCACCTTGCAGATGACGGAATATGCCTCGAAACCGTTGGCGCGGAGGATGCGGGCGAAGATACGTGCCTCGCGGATGAGGCCGATGCAGTTGGCAATGCCGATGCGGTGCGCACCGATTTTCCGGGCGAACTCCATGATTTCCTGTACGCGGGTCCACTGGCAGTAGCCTTCGTATTCCACTTCCGCACTGGCCACCATGATGTCGTGGTTGCGGTCCTCTTCGTAACGCTCCAGCGCCCATTGGCGGTCTTCCTCCTTCAGGTGGGTCGTCAGGCAGAAATCAGGATAAGTGCGGTCTTTGAATTTGCAATTCTGTGTGCCGCAGTCCACACAGGTAGGTGTCGTTTCTTTTTCCATGTGATGGGTGTGATTGATTAAACTGGGGGCAAATATACGAGATTTATTTCCAATTGGTAGATAGAAAACCGTATTTGGTGGATTCTATTTTTAGAAATGGAAACAGATGCCTACATTCGCTTCCGATTAGTTTTCATTAAAATTGTGTGTAAGATGAAGAAAATAATGTGGATAGCTTGTGGACTGGTCCTGCTGTGTACCCCGATGGGCGCAAATGCCGTTACCCGCTTTGACACGCCGCAGGAGAAGGTGCAGAAGAAAGAGATGCCTAATCCGGAAAAGGCGGCGCAGCGGCGGACCGACGAGATGGACAAGATGCTGGACCTCACGGAGAAGCAGTACAAGAAGATTTACAAGCTCTTTCTGAAGGAAGAGAAGGAAAAAGTGGAAGCCCTGATGGAGCGTCATCCCGGAGGAATGAACGGACAGCCTCCCATGGGAGGAAGACCGCCGAGGGGTGGAGGACGTCCGCCCATGGGAGGAGGTATGCCCCCGCAAGGGGGAGGATTCCCTGGCATGGGAGGAGATGCGGACGATATGACGCCGGAAGAACGGATGAAGGCGCATGCCGAGGAAATGCAGAAGGAGCAGGAAAAGCGGGAGAAGAAAATCCGCAAGATTCTCACCGACGAACAGTATGAAATCTGGCAGACACGGAAACCGCAGATTCTGCCGCCGATGCCGAAGGGCGACCGGCTGGGACCGGGCCCTCGCGAACGGGAAGAAAACGAGACTCCGTTGCAGGAGGCTCGTGCGGTCTGAACTGTTTTTCACGTTTCAGATTGTCTCATGGGACGGGAGAGCAAAGGGGAATAGTCTCTCCCGTCTTTCTTTAGGAAATAATAAGAGTAAGTAGACTATGGAAGAACAGAAAGTATTTGATATCTCGGATGCGTTCCTGGCGAGTTATCTCACCGATGACCGCCAGTGTGCCCATCTCAACCGTGAACATACGTTGGTGTATCTCTGCTCGGGCGAGCTGGAGATTGAGCAGGAAGAGCGAAGGACGGTGCTCCACGAAGGGGAATGTGCGTTCATGCGCCGTGACCACCGGATGATATTGCAGAGACGGGTGAGTCAGGCGAAGCCTTACCGTTCGGTGGTGCTGAAGTTCTCGCGGAATTTCCTGCGTGAGTTTTACCAGCAATTGGACAGGCGGTTGTTGCCTGCGTATGCGAAGCGTAACCGCGACAGCCTGTATCTGCTGCCGGCCGACCGTCCCGACATCCGGAGCCTTTTTGAGTCGGTCTTGCGTTTATTCGAGTCGGAGGTGAAGCCTTCGGAGGAACAGCTCCGCCTCAAGATGGTGGAGGGATTGTATGTGTTGCTGAATACGGACAAAAGCCTGTATGCGTCGCTCTTCGACTTTACAGACCCGTGGAAGATTGACCTCATGGATTTCATGGAGCAGAACTATATGGACGACCTTTCACTGGAGGAGATGGCCAGCTACACGGGCCGCAGTCTGTCTACCTTCAAGCGTGATTTCCGGAAATACAGTGAACTCACTCCCCAGCGGTGGATTATCCGGCGCAGGCTGGAGGCGGCCTGCGAACTGTTGCGCACTTCGCAGCTTAAGGTGTCGGAGGTCTGTGGAAAGGTGGGCTTCAAGAACTTGTCGCATTTTTCCAAGATTTACAAGGAGAGGTACGGGATGGCGCCTACGGAAATGCGGGCCGAGCGTTAAGCGCAGCGCAGCAGAAGCAGGTGGATGCTGAGTCGGAAACCGTAAACGGGGTAGTTTCCGCAGTGAAACGGGTTGCGGGAATGTAAGGAAAACGGACTATCTTTGCCCCATCACCAATGAAACGAGGAGGAACTATGAAACAGATTTTGATGGCACTGGCCTTACTTTGCGGCGTGAACCTGACGGCCTGTGCACAGAAACAAAAGACTCAGCCTATGACACATGATGCGAAAATCCTGGTGGCGTATTTTTCGGCCACAGGCACTACTGCCGAGGCAGCAGCAAAACTGGCCCGCGTGACGGGTGGGGAATTGTTTGCCGTAACTCCCCAACAGGCTTACACGGCAGCCGACCTGGACTGGCACAATAAGCAGTCGCGGAGTTCGGTAGAGATGAACGACGAGAAGGCGCGTCCGGCCTTGAAGACGAAGAAGACGGATATGGCGGCCTACGACGTGGTGTTCATCGGTTATCCCATCTGGTGGGGCGTGGCACCGAGAATCATCAATACCTTTATCGAGAGCCATGACCTGAAGGGTAAGACGCTCGTGCCTTTTGCCACTTCGGGCGGCAGTGGTATCGGGTCGAGCGTGAAGGCACTCAAGGCGGCGTATCCGTCACTGCAATGGACAGAAGGGCGCTTGCTCAACCGGGTCAGCGAGAGTGACATCCGCACGTGGGTGGAGAAACTCGGCTGCCTCCGTTGACAGGCGGCACGTGATTTTCCGGCGGGGAGATTCGCGGAATGTGCGGCAGATGTCGTAACTTTGCCGCACATTGAAAACCGACTGTGTTATGCCCGTTATCGAAATCACTTCGCTGACGCATCCCGGCGTGGACGTGTTCAGCACCCTGACCGAAGCCCAGCTGCGCAACCGTCTTGACCCGCAGCGGGGCATCTTTATTGCCGAGAGTCCGAAAGTCATCCGGGTGGCCTTGGAGGCCGGATATGAACCTGTGTCGCTGCTCTGTGAGCGGAAACACCTCACGGGCGATGCGGAGGACCTTGTGCGGCGGATGGCCGACTTGCCTGTCTATACGGGCGACCGGGACTTGCTGGCCCGGCTCACGGGCTACACGCTGACGCGGGGCGTGCTGTGTGCCATGCGGCGTCCGGCTTTTCGCTCGGTGGAGGAGGTTTGCCGCGGGGCCCGCAGGGTGGTGGTCATCCACGGGGTGGTCGATACCACCAACATCGGAGCCATTTTCCGTTCGGCAGCCGCACTGGGCATCGATGCCGTGCTGCTTACGCCCGATTCGTGCGACCCGCTGAACCGTCGGGCGGTTCGGGTGTCGATGGGTTCGGTGTTTCTGGTGCCCTGGACGTGGGTCGACCGTCCGCTGGAGCAGTTGAAGGCACTGGGTTTCCGCACGGCTGCCATGGCGCTGACCGACCGTTCCGTGTCGCTGGACTATCCGCCGTTGAAGGAGGAACCGCGCCTGGCTTTGGTGATGGGTACCGAGGGCGACGGACTGCCGGAAGCGGCCATCGAGGGGGCCGACTACGTGGTGCGTATTCCCATGGCGCACGGGGTGGATTCGCTCAATGTGGCGGCGGCCTCGGCTGTGGCTTTCTGGGAGTTGCGGAGCCGGGAATAAATCTTCCAACTGACAAGATTTTCAGCACATAAAAAACGCCTTGACGTTCAAGGGAAAAACATCAAAGCGTTTAGACTAAAACGTCCTTGCGTTTGACTCGAAACGCAAGGACGTTTTGTATGAAATGCACTTGCGTTTTCATTGAAACGCAAAGGCGTTTTTTCAGGGTCAGATTTCGTCCGGCCAGGGACAGGGTTTTCCCGTCTTTTTGAACGACGGACGCTGGGCACCCGAGCTGCGGAGGAACTCCCCGAGGTTGGCCGAGAGGGCTTTCACTACCTCCGGATACTGCTGGGCCAGGTTGTGCTGTTCGCTGATGTCGGCCGGGATGTCATAGAGTTCCTTCTTTCCCGTTTCGTAGAAGTAAATCAGTTTCCATTTTCCCTGACGCACGGTGCAGGTGGCACCGATGCCCGGGCCTTGTTCGCCCCACAGGTTCGGACAGTTCCAGTAGAGGCTTCTGCCTTCCGACGGGTCGCCGGTCTGCTTGAGCAGGGGCACGAAGCTCACGCCGTCCACGGTCTGCGGCACCTTCCAGTCGGTGATGCCGGCCATCTCGAGGATGGTGGGATAGTAGTCCTCGATGATGACGTATTTGTCGCAGTGGGTATCGGGTTTCGTCACGCCCGGCCAGCTCACAATCATCGGTTCGCGGATACCGCCCTCGTAGGCTGAGCCTTTTCCGCAGGTGAGGGGTGCATTCTGCGTGTAGAGCGGTTCATCTCTCCATTCCTTACCGGTGGCATATCCTCCGTTGTCACCACAGAACAGGATGATGGTATTGTCGGCTTCTCCGTTCTTTTCCAGCCAGTCCATGATGTCGCCCAGACTCTTGTCCATGCCTTCGATGAGGGAGGCATAGGCCGCTTCCTTGTCCGACATGCCTTTCTTCTTGTACTTGTCATAGAAGCGCATATCCTTGTCGATAGGGATGTGGATGGCATAATGCGACATGTAGAGGTAGAACGGCTGGTTGTATTCCTTGGCTTTGTCGAGGGCTTTCAGGGCTTCCTGTGTCAGGGCCTCGGTGACGAAGGTGCCTGTTTTCCAGTATTTCTCCAGTCCCGGAATCGACATGAGCGAGGTAGGGTTTCCCTTGTCGTCGTGTCCGTAGCTCAGTTCGCTCAGGTATGTGGCCAGTCCGCCCGCCGCATGTCCGGCGATGTTCGTCTCGAAGCCGAAGTGGCAGGGATTCTCTCCCGGAGTGTCGATGGCCCCCCAGTGCGCCTTTCCGCAGTGGATGGTGTGGTAGCCGCTGTCTTTGAGGAACTGTACGAACGACTTGGCCACGAAGGTGTGGTTGGTGCCCTCCACCTGTGCGATGCCATTGTAGTTCCAGTCGGGCAGTTGCAGCACGTCGCTCTGGGCGTCAGTGGTCTTGTCCTTCTGCAAGGTCCAGTTGGTCACCCGGTGACGGGCGGCGTTGGCTCCGGTCATCAGGCTGCAGCGTGTGGGCGAGCTGATGCTGGAGGCGTAGGCTTGGGTGAACATCATTCCCTGGCGGGCCAGACGTTCCATGTTGGGAGTTTCGTAACGCTCGTTGTACATGGTCTTCTGTGTCCAGAAAGGCAGGGAAGTGTCCTGCCATCCCATGTCGTCCACCAGGAAGAAGATGATGTTCGGGCGCGGGTCGGGACGGTCGTTGGCGACGCCATTCAGCGGGGAGAGAATGGGAGCCAGTCCCAGGAGTGCGAGTAGATTTCTGTTCATGATATGTTTTTTTAGATTAATCAGTTACGTGGTAAATACTAAAGTTTCGGATGAGAGGTTCCGCGGTACATTCCTCCACCACCAGCCGGAAGGACTGGGCTTCGACGGCAGGGAAGGATTCGATGCGTTTGTGTCCCACGGAAGAGCCTTTGGCTACGGTAGTCCACTTGCCGTTCACCTTCGCTTCCACCCGGTAGGCTCGGATGCGTTCGCCGCCGTTCAGGTCTTCCTGAATCTGGTAGTAGTTTACGGGCTGAGCCTTGTCGAGCGAGAGCGACAACCTCTTCTTTCCGGTGGCCGAAGTCGCTGCCAGGGGATGGCCGAAGCGGCGGTTGATTTCCGCGCCCCATTCCTTCAGACGGCGTACGTCGCCCTCTGGAATCAGCCCGTCGGGGTTGGGAGTGAGTCCCACCATCAGCGTGGCGTTGCGGCCCACCGATTTCTCGTACATCTCCATCAGGTTCTCCAGCGGATAGACTGCCTTGTCGTCATCGCCCGGTTCCCAGAACCATTCGTGGCGTCCGTTGTAGCCGCGCAGGGGCGTGTCGGCCATGGCAGGCACCCAGTACTTGCCGTCGGGGTCGCCGTGGGCCAGCAGCTTGTTGTGGTCGGCCACGCCGTCGGTGGCGTTGCTGTGGCTGTACGGGTAGGGGAAGCTCGACCAGCAGGGATAGCCCACGGTACCGCTTTCCGAACCGCCCCAGCGCAGGTCGGCCCGGTTCACGTTATGATAGAACAGGCAGTCGGGCTGGTATTCGTTCACGATGGGTTCCACGTCGGGACCCAAGCCTTTCGGGTCGTCGGCACCCCCGTCGAACCAAATCATGAAGAGGTCGCCGTAGCGGGTGCAGAGTTCCTTCACCATCTTTTCGCACAGTCGCTTGTACCATGCCTGACGGTTGCGGGCAAACTCGCCTTCGCCCTCCGCCTTGAAGTTGTGGATGCCCAGCAGGGAGTTCCAGCGGATGCCGATGTAGATGCCCGGCTGCAGGCCGTATTTGCGGCAGGAGTTCACGAAGTCGCGCACGATGTCGCCCTTTCCGTCGCGCCATTTCACGGCCTTCAGGCAGTAGGGGTTCACGTCGCTCTGCCACAGTCCGAAGCCCGTCTCATGGGTGGCGGTCAGGATGGCAAACTTGGCGCCGGCCGCTTTGGCCGACTGAATCCACTGGTCGGTGTCGAGGTGGTCGGGATGGAAGATGTTGTAGTCTTCAATCGGATTGATACGGTTGTTGCCTTGTCCGTACACCTGTCCGTCGAATACGTGCAGGTCGTAGTGGAATACCACGCCCAGTTCGGCCTCGTGCCATTTCATCTGGCGGGGAGCCGGTTTCGGTCCTTCGGGTCCGGTGGTCCGGGCATGAACGGCTGTACCGCAGGTGGCGAGCAGCATTAGTAGGGTAAAGAGTGTTTTTTTCATATTCAATGTGTCAAGTATTTTACAAACGGGTCATGGGTCTTTCCGAGCCATTGGATGAGGGTCTGGTGCAACGAATCGCAGCGGGCCGGCTGGCTTTCCGCCACGTTGTGCAGCTGGCCGGGGTCGGTGGTCCGGTCGTACAGCCAGGTCTGCGTCACTTTCCCTTTCTGCACATCCACCACGTAGGTGTAGCGGGTGGTACGAATGCCGCGTCGTCCGGACGTGGGGTCGGAAGGTACACAATAGTAATAAGGCTGGAAAGCGTCTTCGGGTGTCTGAATCTGTTCCTGTAGGAAATACCGGCTCCAGTCGTGCGTCTGCACGGTGGACGGAATCTCCGCCTTCCTTCCCATCAGCGAGAGCAGGGTAGGATACAGGTCGGCAAAGGCCACGGGCAGGTCGCTCAGTTGCGGATGGAGTCTGCCTTTCCAACAGCATATCATCGGGATGCGTAGGGCTTCCTCGTAGAACACGTCTTTGCCTTCCACTCCGTGTCCGCCCATGCAGACGCCGTGGTCGGACGTGAAGACGAGGAGGGTATTCTCAAACAGTCCGCAGTCTTTCAGGGCCTGTACGATGCGTCCCACCTGTTCGTCCACTCCGGTGATGCAGGCGTAGTAGTTGCGGATATTCGCCCGGAAATAGTCGCCTTCGGGAGTTCCTTTCTCCGGAATATACGGTTTCTGCCGGGCCAGTGCTTCCACGTCGAGCGAGTCGTACAGCCGTTTGTAGGCATCGGGTACCAGCTCGTAGCCCGTGTGCGGGGGATTCATGGAAACCACCAAGGCAAAGGGGCGGTCGGACTGCACGCTTTCCGTGCGGATGAACTCGATGGCGCGGTCGGCCTCGTAAGCCGGCCCCCACTGGTCCACGTAGTGGAACTCGTTTCTGCCCGCCAAGGTATCCCAGTACATCGGATGCAGGTGGTTGTCGTAGGTGCCGTAGGCTATCCACTGGTCGAAACCGTGGCGGCGCTCAGGCGGGCACCATTCGTTCCAGGCCACTGCCCCCCGGTTGTTGTAGGTATCCACGTAGGGAGGATGTGGCGCGTCGAGGTGCCATTTGCCGATGTAGGCTGTGGCATATCCCGCCTGCTTCAGCACGTCGCTCCAGCAGACCGCTTCGGTGGAAAGCTCCACCCCATAGGGCGTGTTCAGCGAATTGCAGTTGCCCGTCACCCCGTTGGCCATGGGATACATGCCCGTCATGAGCATGGCCCGGGCGGGCGAGGATACCGGATAGCTGCTCACGGCCTCCGTGAAGAGGATGCCTTCGCTCGCCAGTTGGTCCAGATGAGGGGTCTGCACCGGCTCCTGTTGCAGGCAGCCCAGCGCATTGCCCCGGAACTGGTCGGCCATGATGAAGACCAGGTTGGGCTGCGACGGGTTTCCCTGCGGGAATGCAGCCAGCGGAAGTGTGGCCAGTGCGGCGGAAGTGTAAAGTAGGTGTGTCAGTTTCATAATCGGTCTAAAGATAGTGATAAAAAGGAGAAGTTTCTTGTTTCCAAGAATCTTCTCCTTTTATTTTTTATACGCCAAAGGGATTATTCACCTTCCGGCAGGCTATTGGTCTCAATCTTCCATCCCGGATTCTGGTAGATAGGAGAAGAAGTGTAGTCTGTGGATCCTTCTACTTCAGTAGTCAGTCGGAAATGGTCGAAGGCAATCGGATAGAGGTAACGGTTCGGATTCCAGTTGTAGCCGTTGTAGGCGATGTTGGTAGAAATCACGCGATACGGGAACAAGTAGTCGCCATCACTCTTGGCCGATACATTGGCTCCGTCTGTACCAGCCTCTTTCAGGTCAATCACGGTCAATGCCTTATCAAAGTTGCGTCCGTCGATGCCTGCATCTGGAGTAGCGTAGCGTTTGTAGTTTTCTGCCCACAGGTTGAATCCTTCCACCTGGTAGTTCTGCATTTTGTCGAGAGCACGCCAGCGGCGGAGGTCACGCAGACGGAAGCCTTCGGCAGCCAGTTCGATGCGTCGCTCGCGGCGGATGTTGTAGAGAGTAGCGTCTACCAAGTCATTGCCGGAATAACGGGCCAGGTCGATTTCCTTCGTCAAATCAGTGTTGCGGATGGTCTTTTCGAAGTCAGTATCCATTCCGGCACGTTGCCGGATGGCCTGCCAGTATTGTTTGCTCTTGGCATCGAGTGAACGGTTCAGCTCATAATCAGCTTCTATGTAATTAAGATAAGCTTCAGCGGCGCGGAAGATAACGCATGCGGTAGTAGCCGGCAGGGTAGGACCTTGTGACGGGTCGGTAGTCAGTCCCTTTTTGATGGAGTATCCAGTCGTACTACGGTTTTCGGACAGTTCTGTAATCGGGGCACGGTAGTAATAGCCTGCTCCGTCGATAATGGCTTCAGTCATGGCAGCCTTTTCAGTCAGCAAATCGCCCGGCATCATTGTGTTGTAAGTCAGTCGTGGGTCGCGTCCGTTTGCTACATCCTTGTAGGTACGGTCACCTTTGTAGTCAGCTCCGTTTGCATAAATAGGCAGCCCGTTTTGCATCAGGTAAGTATCTATCATACTGCGGGTATAACCACTGTTGCCGCCTCCATTACGCTGCAGGTAGCCCACCACAAAGTGGTTGACTGCCGGAGTCAGCTTGGCATCGTAGGCTCTCCAAAGCAGCGCTTCTGTCATGCTGCTTAGCGAGTTGCTGTTGAAGAGGGCAGGATAGTCACTGTACAAAGGATAATTGTCGGCCACAATCTGTGCGGCTTTCTTGGCTTCTTCCAGGAAATAACGGCTTTCCGCATCGATGTCAATCGTGAAATCCTTCAGATAATCCTTCTGAGCTCCCGGCCATCCCGGTCCTCCCGGCACGCGTGCTGTTCCTTTGTGGTATTTTTCCCATGTGCCTTCAAACAGAGCTACGCGGCTTTTCAGCAGGGCGGCGCAATCCTTGGTCAGGCGGTTGCTGGTCGGAGGAGTACTTGACATGAAATAATAGGCAGAATCCAGGTTTTCAATGATGAAGCGGGCTACTTCATTTCGCGGACGGCGCTCGCTGGCCTGTTTCACGGCCTCGTAGTTATCGGCAACAGTGGTCTTGATGATGGGGAAGTCACCCAGTGAGTCCAGCTTGTTGGCATAATAGAAAGCCCGGAAGAAATAAGCCTCTCCCAAGTAATGCTTGTTATTGACTTCGTTGCCTCCCAGTTCACCGGCTTCCAGCAGCGGGCGAACCCGGTTGATGAAATAGTTGGTTGAGCGGATGCCGCCAAATTCCCAGGCACCTCCTGACTGTGGAACACGGTTTTCGCCGTTTACGAATAGTTTTTCAGGATTGGAAGCCGCCTGGTTGTCACTGTTGTTGTCGGTGGCAAACACACCGATACTGTAAACTCCCGGTTGATGAGAAGGAAGAGTTTCGTATAGGTTGGCTGTATAAGCTGCCAAGTCGTTCTCGCTGAGCAAGTATTTTTCTACGGGTACTGCATCCAGCGGCTCTCTGTCCAGAAAGTCGTTGCAGGAGCAGGCGATAGCTGTCATTCCAATGGCAAATAATATATTCTTTTTCATGATTTTTTCAAATGGTTAAGAAGTTAAAGTGTCACGTTGATACCGAATGAGAAGGTTTGTGAAAGCGGATAAGTTTTACCGCTGGACCAGCCGTTGGCGGCAATGGCTTCCGGGTCGAACATATCGGCAATACCACTGATGGTAAACAGGTTTTCTGCGCTGAAATACACACGTACCTTTTCGATGTGTGCCTTGCTGGTCCATGCTTTCGGGAAGGTGTAGCCTACTTGCAGGTTCTTCATACGCATGTAGGCACCGTTCTGTAGATAACCGGTTTGCGTCAGTTTGTTCTTGTTTCCTTTATCGCCGATGTAAACTTTCGGATAGTAAGAGTTTGTGTTCGGACCGAAGATGGAAGTGGTATTTTCCGGACGCCAGTAATTGAGGTGCTCTTCGAAACCTACAGATTGCCATTCTCCGCCGTCGGCTCCCCAGAACATTGGGCCACTAAGCCAAAGGTCGCGTTTCAATACACCTTGGAAGAACATTTGGATATCGAAGCCTTTCCAGTCAGCACCGAGATGGAGACCGAAGTTGAAGCGAGGTTCGCTGTTACCAATAACTCTCAAGTCGCCGTGATTATCTACGGTTTTGGAACCGTCGTCTACCACTTTGTCACCATTCAAGTCTCTGTACATGATATCACCTGCACCCCATTGTGAACCCAGTTTGCTCTGGTCGTGTGAAGCCTGCCATTCCTGCATTTGCTGGTCGCTCTGTGCGATGCCTTCCGTTTCGTATCCCCAGATTTCACCGATGGTCTTTCCGTCGTAGTAAGCATAAGTCGTTCCGTCGGCCTGGAAAATGGCTTTTGATGCATTCGGATATTTCTTCACCTTGGCGCGATTATCCGAGAGGTTGAAGCCTAAGTCATAATTTACTTGTCCAATGCGGTCTCTCCAAGAGATGTTCAAATCCCATCCTTTGTTTTCCAGTTCGGCATTGTTGGTATTTGGCAGTGTAGTACCCAATGCGGCACCGATTTCAGCTGGAGGACCTACCATACCTTTTGTACGGCGAATGAAGTATTCGAATGAACCTGTCAGTCGGTTGTTGAGCAAGCCAAAGTCGAAGCCGATGTTCGTGTTATAAATTTTTTCCCAAGTGAGGGTACTGCTGACCAGTCCCGGTACACCGGCAGTAGTAGGACGTACACCGCCCATCAGCCAGCTTCCTCCGTTGGCTACTACGGTTTGTGTCAGGTAGAACGGATAGAAAGCATCGGTGTTCTGGTTACCCAACATACCCCACGATACGCGTGGTTTGAAGGTGTTGATGATATTGGTCAGCGGAGCAAAGAATGATTCGTGTGCCATGTTCCATCCGAAAGAGAATGACGGAAAGAGGTTCCAGCGCTGGTCGCGGAGGAAACGTGAGGAACCGTCGTAGCGGAGGTTGGCTTCAAACAAGTAGCGTTCTTTGTAAGAATAGTTGATACGTCCGAAGAAACCGGCAGTAGCCCAGTTCTTATACTGAGTGGGATTGTTGTTGTCATTGTTGATTTTGTCTTCACCTACGGCTGCGCTGATTTCCGGAACCAGGCTGGAGATAACATCGCTGCGCTGTGCAGACAGAGAACGTACGATGTATTCTTCTGTGTTCATACCCAGCATAACCTTCAGGTAGTGGTCGTTTTTGTCGAGGGTATAATCCGTATAGAAAGAAGTGGTATAGAAGTTACTGTTCAGGTAGTTCATGCGGGCAAAGGTTGCTCCCGGTGCATAACTTCCGCTGAATGCCAGTTCTACCGGATTGTTGTTGATGTCATATTCATAAATCTTGTTCAGGTTCACCTGCTTGTTCTGGTTGATGACGCGCATGCCAGCCTCTGCATAGATGTTCCAGTTCTTGAGCGGGTGGAGCACCACTTGTCCCTGTAGATAAATGTCATCGTTGTGCGTCTTCGAACGTCCGCCGTCGGTCAGCTGTGCCAGTTTGCCGTTGCGCATGTAGTGTCCGTTGGGGTCCTTGAACGGCATCATCGGCCACATGCGGGCGATGTCGTGATACAACAAGCCGCCTTCTTCCAGGTAAATCGGGTTGTCGAGGTCGTAGCGGATGAACTTGGTGCTCAGGTTGAAATCAATATATTTATTAATTTTTGTGTTGATCTTCGCGCTCAGGTTGTAACGCTTCATGTTATCGTTTCCGTAACGCAGGTTACCGTTCTGGTTCAGGTAACTTCCGGATACATAATATTGCAGCTTTTCGGTTCCTCCGCTCATGCTGAGGTTGTGTTCGTTGCTCCATGCCCATGCAAAGTGCGTCTTATACCAGTTCACGTTGTCATTGGCCTTTTCATGGAAATGCCAGTTGGTTCCGTTCGGGATGGTGGTTGTGGTGATTTTTCCCGCCATGTAGTCCTGAATACGGCCGATGGTTTCATCATCGAAAATGATTTTTTCTCCCTGGTTCACCGATGCTTCGTTGAAGTAGTTGGCAAAGCGGTAAGAATCAAGCTGGTTCGGCAGGTTGGTCGGACCGGAGTAACGGAAACTGTTGTTATAATTGATGGTCATTTTTCCGGCCTTTCCCTTTTTTGTGGTAATCAGGATGACACCGAATGCCGCACGTGAACCGTAGATGGAAGAAGAGGCTGCATCTTTCAACACGGAGATGCTTTCAATGTCTTCCGGGTTCAGGGTGTTCATGTCGCCTTCCATTCCGTCAATCAAAATCAGCGGTTCTCCTTTGGAGCCTGTACCGATGGTACCTGTACCGCGGATGTTGACTTTCATGGACTGTCCGAGCTGTCCGCCTAAATCAGCTGCCGAAAGGTTCAAACCTGGTACGGTTCCTTGTAAAGCCTGTCCCACCTGTGATACCGGACGTGATTCCAATGCCTTGGTGTCGACAGTAGCTACGGCACCAGTCAGGTTCACTTTCTTCTGTGTACCGAAACCTACTACTACCACTTCGTCGAGTGTCTGGGTGTCTTCCGACAAGGTTACTTGATAAGAGGTCTTGCCTTTCTGTACCGGGATTTCCAATGTCTGATAACCGATGTACGATACGACCAGCGTATTTCCGGCAGTCACGTTGCTGAGCTGGAAATTTCCGTCCAAGTCGGTGATACAACCGTTGCTTGTACCTTTAATTACTACTGAAGCTCCGATGATGGGATCATTCAGCTTCTTGTCTGTGACAATTCCGGAGATGCTCATCTGTTGCGCGTGTAGCGGTAGCAGACCTGCCAGCACTGCAATGAGCAGAGTGATGAATTGTGTCTTCATGAGGTTCTTTTTTAGATTAAGTTATTAATTTAGTTGGTTAAACAAGTTGGGTGATTTTCACTCTTTGCAAAGCTATGAATTTACGGGTTGTAGCAAGGTAGGTAAACGTTGCATTAATGGGGGGCATTTTTCTTATCATCGCTTTTTTAGGGGGGAGAATATGTTTTTTTCGCATTCTGAAAGTGCTTTGTAGCGGATTTTTGTTTTCTTTGCATTTGTTTACTAGACTAAATCTAAAGAATGAAAAATTATACGCTCATACTTCTCTTTCTTTTAGGTGTTGCATTGCCGTCCGAGGCGCAAAGATTGCTGGAAAAAGATTTTCAGGTGTTGAATATGGACGACGGAATTGCCGATAATGACATCCATTCTATTGAAAAAGATACCGAAGGTTTTATCTGGTTTGGTACCAGCAGCGGATTGAGCCGCTACGACGGGCAGGATTTCAAGACTTTCCGCATCACGGAGGCCCTTCATCGCACGGTGGGGAAAGTAGTCTCACTGAACAAAGATTATTTGCTGGTCCGTTCGGAGCGGACGCTGTTTCTGTTCGACAAGCGGCGGGAAAGGTTTCTCTCTCTCTGGGATGCGGAGCGGAACCGGATTGTGGACTTTACCCGTTTCGTGGCGACCAGCGACGGACATTGCTGGGGAGTGGCCGGAAACACGCTTTCGGAGATGGATTTGTCTACGGCTTCCTTCCGGGAAGATACGGCCTTTGTTCATTTGCAATCCACAGTCAAGGTGGAATCGGAGTCGGAACTTATGATGCTCTGTCTGGGAGAAGACGGGAAGAGTCTTTATGGTATAGGCCGGAAAGGTACGGTTTACCGTTATGACCGGGGGCAGAAGCGGCTGGAAACGCTTTGTGTCCGCCCGATGCAGCGGGATGTGCTGGTTACTTCGGCGTTGCAGGGGGATAATTTTCTGTGGATAACGACTCTCGGCGACGGACTGTATGGCTACGACCTGACGACTTGTGCGGTACATCACTGGAACTACGATCCAGCCAACCGCAACGAACAGCTCTCGCACAACGATGTGTTCCAGCTCCTGCCGCTGGGCGATTCCCGCTACATGGCTTTGACATGGAACGGCTATACGATGCTTACGCTGACACCGGAACGGGAACTGAAGATGCAGGCTTTTCATTCTTTCGGGAACAGCGGCAACCAGTACATCGAAACACGTATGGTGACCGGCTATTACGACCCCGAAGGACTGCTGTGGATTGGAACGGAAGGAGGAGGTGTGCTGTTTTCCGACCTGCGCCAGCTTTTCTATCAGCAATATGCACAGGCACATTCCAATGAACTATGCGGCATCCAGATGGATAGGGAAGGTTATCTCTGGCTGGCTACTTTTCATAAGGGCCTTTTGCGCAGCACGCAGCCTTTTGATGGAATTCAACCTTTGGATTTTCAGCCGATGGCTCCCGGTGTGGCGGCCATTCACACTGTACTCTGCAGTGCGGCGGACACCTGCGGCGGACTTTGGTTCGGCTCCCGGGATGGGAAAGTGCTACGATATGGAGAAGACGGCAGCTGGCAGGCACTTGGCTTGGACGAGGAGACATCGCCTGAGGTGTGGAGCCTTCTGCCTTTCTCGGAGAATGAGGCTTGGGCGGGCACCAGCAACGGGCTTTACCGGGTGAATCTCCGCAAGGGGACTTCGGTGAAGGTGGAATGGAACAATCCGCAGATTCCCGACCATATTCAGGTGCGTGCGCTGGCCCTTAGTGATGCCCGTACGTTGTGGCTCGGTACGACCCGTGGACTGTTGCGCCTCTCGATGGAAGGCAACCGGGTGGTACGCTCCTACGCCGGTTACGAGCGGGAAGCTGACCTCTCGCCGACGGACGTGGAAGTGCGGGCACTTTTGTTCGGTTCCGACCAAGTTTTGTGGGTGGGATATGCCGGCAACGGCCTGGGGGCCTGTTTGCCTGTAGACAACCGGATTTTATTTCATTATACCACGGAGGAGGGCTTGTGCAGTAATTTCGTGACCGCTTTGGCCGAAGACGGCGACCATTCCTTGTGGGTGGGCTCCAATTCCGGTATCTCCCGTCTGAGCCGTCATTTGCAGTCGTTCTACAATTTCTATATCTCGGGCAGCAACCGTTCTGTGTTCTTCGGAAAGGATTTCCTGTTCTGGGGCAACCATAGCACGCTGACTTATTTCCGTCCCTCTCGGCTCCGCTTTCATTATCCCATCGAAAAGGGAAGGGTGGTGTTCACCAACTTGGAGGTCAACCATGCGTCGGTGCAGATTGGGGAGTACGTGAACGGACAGGTGGTCTTGCCCCGCTCCTTGCTTTATACCACGAGCCTGCATCTGAACCATGCCAACCGGAACTTTTCGCTTTCGTTCTCCAACCTGCTTTACCTGCACAAGCTTCAGAAATACCTCTATCGTCTGTACCCGTATCAGGAGGAATGGATTATGGCCGACGAGGGAGACAAAATCTCTTACGACCGTCTGCCTGCGGGAGAATATACGTTTCAGGTGAAGACGGTCTTTCAGGACCAGAGCGAGGGAGAGGTGAGCAGTCTGGCCATCGTAGTCGACCCGCACTGGAGCGAGACCTGGTGGTTCCGTCTGCTGGTGGCTGTGGGACTGATAAGCATGGTATTGGTCTACCTCCACCGCGTGCGCCTGAAAGAGAAGCGCGTACAGTATGAACTGCGGCTGGAGCACGAACTGTTTACGGTGAACATGGAGCGCAACAAGGAAATCGAGCTTCGCAAGGAGCGGGAAGATTTCTTCACGATGGCCGCCCACGAGCTGCGTACCCCGCTTACCCTGATACTGGCTCCTTTGCGTGAACTCCTGCACAAGACGCCCACTTCGCATCCTTTCTATGCCAAGCTGTCCATGATGTTCAAATATGCCGAAGGACTGCATACCCTGACCGACCGTCTGCTTTACATCCAGAAGGCAGAGGCCGGGATGGTGAAGCTCCGTCTGTCGCAGGTGGATGTGGAAGCCCTGCTGGTAGACGTGGCACAGGGGTTCCAGTCGCTGGCTGCCGAACGGAAGATAGATTACGCCTGGGAACTGGCCTCCGACTGTGTGCCGGTATGGGCCGACCGGGAGAAACTTTCATCGGTGGTGCAGAACCTGATATCAAATGCGTTCAAATACACACCGGAAGGAGGAAAAATCCGTCTGAAAGTGGAACGGAAAGAAATAGACGGGAAACATTTCTGCTGTCTGTCGGTGAGTGATACCGGAAAAGGCATTGATGCCGTTCTCTTGCAGCATATCTTCGACCCCTTCGTGACGGGAAAGGAAGCGCCTGCTGTTTCTACGCATGTGGGTATTGGCCTGAAAATCGTGAAACACATCGTGGAGATGCATCACGGACGGGTCACCGTAGACAGCGAGCCGGGCAAGGGCAGTCTGTTCTGTGTGTACTTGCCCGAAGGAAAATCACATTTCAACGAAGACGACTGTACGTGGGAAGAAGCTACTGCCGTATCCCATGAAACGGCTCCCGCTTCACCGGAACTGATTCTCCCGGTAGATTCGGAAACGACCGAGGAAGAGGGGGAGAAACAGACCGCCGCCCGTCAGACGGTACTAGTAATCGAAGACAATACCGACATGCGCCGCTACTTGTGTGAATTGTTGCGGAAGCAGTATCGGGTGCTGGAGGCCGAAAACGGAGAAGAAGGTCTGAAGACCGCCGTGGAGCAGGTGCCCGACCTGGTACTGTCGGATGTGATGATGCCCGTGATGGACGGGTTCACTTGCTGTGCCGAACTGCGCAAGCGGAAGGAAACGGCCCACATCCCCGTCCTGATGCTTACCGCCAAGGCCGAGGACAGAGACAGCGTGGAAGCTTCCCGGCGAGGAGCCGACGACTACCTGCGCAAGCCGTTCAATCCGGAAGTGCTGCTGGCCAAGATAGCCTGTCTGCTCGACATGCGCCGCCGTCTGAAACAGATTTACACCCGTACGTTGCTGCATGCTTCGTCTGCCGCGTCAGCTTCGCCGGAGAAACCGGAAAGCACGGAAAGCGAATTTATGCAGAAGGTGTGGGCTTGCATCGAGGCGAATGTCAGCAATCCCGATTTCAATGTCAAGGTGCTGTCTGGGGAACTTCACATGAGCTTGGCCACCCTTTACCGCAAGCTGAAGCAGCATACCGACCTTTCGGCCGTGGAACTGATTCGCCACATCCGCATGACCAAGGCTGCCTTGCTGCTGATGGAGACCAGTCTCTCGGTAACGGAAGTGGCCGAGCGCGTAGGCTTCAACGACCTGCCCACCTTCCGCAAGCATTTCACGGACATGTTCGGCGTTTCCCCTTCCAAGTATGCCGAGAGCGGGCAGGGCGGAAACAACAAGTCCCAGCCAGAGGCTGGGACCGGGGTGTGATAAATCAATCAGAGGAATATTGTGCGGATAAGTTTACCCGCACAGGCTCCGGTATTCGTTCGGGGTGTGTCCCACCAGCCGCTTGAACATGCGGCTCATGTGCTGCGGGTACTGGAAGCCCAGGCTGTAGGCAATCTCGCTCATGGGCTTGGTGGTGGAAAGCAGCATTTCCTTCGCTCTTTCAATCACCTTTCCCTGAATGTATTCCGAGGCCGTCCGTCCCGTCTGCCGGCTGATCATATCGCCGAAATAGTTGGGTGAGAGGAAGACCTTCTCCGCAAAGTATTTCACCGTAGGCAGTCCCTCTTCCTGTGGTGCCGGACTGTCGAAATACTCGTCGAGCAACTGTTCAAAGCGTACGATGATGTCTTTGTTGGAAGCCTCACGCGTGGTGAACTGCCGTTCGTAGAAGCGCATGCAGTAGTCCAGCAGCAGTCCGATGTTGGCCGTAATCAGGCGGCGGCTGTGCTTGTCGGCCGGACGTCGCAGTTCCGTGTCAATCTTTTGCAGGCAGTCCATCACCGTGCGGCGTTCGTCCTGCGACACGTGCAGTGCCTCGCGGGTTTCGTAGGAGAAAAAGGAGTAATGCTTGATGTCCCTTCCCAGCTGCGTGCCCCGGATAAAATCCGGATGAAACAGCAGTCCGTGGCATTGGGGCAGTGTGCCTTCCTTCATGCGGAAAGAGGCCACCTGACCCGGAGCGAAACAGACAATCGTCCCCTCCTGGTAGTCGTAGGGCTGGCGTCCGTAGGTGATGTCTCCGCAACAGATTTCTTTCAGGAACAGGGCATACACCCCATAGTTGACTTTAAACTCCTGCGGCCACCGCGTAGCTTTCGACAAGTCGACCACGCTGACCATCGGGTGCAGGGTCTCCAGTCCGAAGAGCCGGTTGTATTTTTCCACTGAATCCAGTTCAATCACTTCTTCTTTCATCGTCTTTCCTCCGTTTATTCTTTGGCAAATGTAATACTTATTCTTGGAAATACCTATAACGTGTCTCTGAATCGGGCATACTTGTCTGCTGACAGAATGTAAGGCGTAAAATCGAGCATTGGGGTAGAAACATCGGTAATTTATATTATTGTCTGTGGTTCCTTTTGCCTAATTTTGCAGCATCTGTAATATTAATGAAAAAAGGACAAACAATGAAGAATTTTGATTATCAAACCCCGACCCGTCTGATTTTTGGCCGGGATGTAGTGGCGGAACTGCCAGAGGTGATGCGTCCGTTCGGATGTCGCATCCTGTTGACATACGGTGGCGGAAGCATTAAGCGTATCGGTTTGTACGACCGCGTGAAAGAACTATTGAAAGACTTTGAGATTTTTGAACTTGGCGGCATCGAGCCGAACCCGAAATACTCCACCAGCGTGGTGGAAGGCGTACGTATCTGCAAGGAACAGCAGATTGACGTGATTCTCTCTGTGGGCGGCGGTTCGGTACTCGATTGTTCGAAAGCCATTGCCGGAGGTGCCAAATACGACGGTGAGACTTGGGATCTGATTATCGGCAAGGCTCCTACGCTGGCTGCACTGCCGATTGTGGATATTCTTACTCTGGCCGCTACAGGCAGTGAGTATGATGCAGGAGGAGTTATCTCCCGCACAGAGACCAACGACAAGGTAGCCTACATCGACCCGCATCTCTTCCCGGCCTGCTCTTTCCTTGACCCGACCTACACCTTCACGGTCAATGCCAAGCATACGGCAGCAGGAGTGGCCGATGCCATCAACCATGTGATGGAACAGTATTTTACCCATGCTTCCAATTCCGTGGCCGACGGCTTTTGTGAAACGCTGGTAAGGACCCTGATGAAGTATGCCCCGATAGCGTTGGAAAAGCCGGACGATTATGAAGCACGCGCTGAAATCATGTATGCCTGCACCTTTGGCTGCAATGGTCTGCTGGCCCTTGGTACCGGTGGATCTCCTTGGCCCATGCACGGCATAGAACATGCCTTGTCGGGATATTATGACATCACTCATGGAGAAGGATTGGCTATCATCACACCACACTGGATGCGTCATGTGCTCAACGAGCGCACACAGGAACGTATTGTGAAATTTGGAGTGAACGTGTTCGGATTGGCTGCCGATCAGGCTTTGTCGGAAATTGCCGAGCAGACCATTGCACGTACCGCACAGTTCTTCAAGACCCTGGGCATGCCGATGACCTTGCGTGAGGTAGGCATCGACGATTCCCGTCTGGAAGAAATGGCGCACCATATTGCCGTGAATGAGGGACTGGACGCACCGGGTACATTTGCTCCGCTGAGCGAACAGGATATCCTTTCTATTCTGAAGGCTGCATTGTAAGAACTGTGAGGTTACGTACGGGGAACAACTTGTATATCGTTCCCCACAATCTTTTTTAATCGTCAAGCATGGAACTCAGCAGGTCCATGATGACCATTTTCCGGAAAAACCAGTGGCACATGCCTCCAGGAATGCGCTGTATGTAGCCGCTCTCAAGGTCGATTACATAAAGAGGGCGTATGCGCCAGCTGTAATTGTAACGGTTCTGCCAATCGTACATGCAGTATTCCCACCATCCTTCGTCGGGACGCCACCATTCTCCCGTCACATAATGATTTTCCAGTCCCCAACGGGTGGCTTCCAGTGCGTTGGGTTTTCCGCATTGGAAATATACATGATAAGGTGCCATACCAAGGTCGAGCGTGCTTCCCAATGTCACGCGGCAAACAATGATGGCTCCTGCGGAATAATGCCGGGCCGTGCTTCGTGCCGGCGCAAAATAAATACCGTTTCCTGCATAATTACCGCCACCTACGCGCCAGATGCCTACATCCCGTCCCCGATAACTTCCTCGGTTAGGGCACGCTACAATGGATTCGGCTGCTTCATTGGAGGTACCGTGAAAGAGGGTCAGAGTGGGTAAAAAGACTTCTATTACCGTCCATATCACACTTTCAATAATTGTCAGTGAACCATGCCATACCACGTATTTGATGATTCTGTAGGGCAAGAACAAAATCCATCGGATAAAATCGTCGTGTCCTTCCTTGTCTTCTGAAGGTAAAATTACTTCCGTCACATAGTTGAACATCTCGAAGGAACAATGTACCAGGAGATTGAAAAAGACAGCATTGAGAATTCTCAATGGAAACAGCAGGACATAGAACGGAAATTGCAGGAAATAGAAAATGAAGCGCAGGTTCTCATTGGTGGCGTTACTGAAACGGTTTTTCTTGAAGAAGATAAACCAAGGCTTTGCCAGGTATCGCTGCAGGGCATTGAGCCAGAAGAAGGGAAGGCTCAACAGCCTGAATGTAAAGGTAAGGCAGGCCGATACGATGAAATAGGAGATAATAAGTATTTTCAGCAGCCAGTACAGCACCACCAGTCCTAAATAAATACCGAGTCCCCAGGTAAAGATGTTCCATATTATTGACCAAATACTCCATGAGGAAGAACCGGAAGATGATTGGGCGGGCGGAGAGTTTGCCTTTTGGGGTAATGGAGAGAATTTCAGGTATTTGGAGTAGGCATATCCTCTTTGTGAACCGAACTCAATCTGTACCCAGTTGTTATTTGATTTTTGAATGACATTGACCTTCTGTCCGCGACTGAGTTGTCCGACGCGCGCATAGCTGGTGCCGGGTCCTGATCTTACATTCAGTACCGTGGTGGCAGTCCCTCTGCAGGGAAGAGTCTCTTGTGCCATAGCATAAGAAACTATCCAAAGCAGCATGATAAATATGCATATGAAGCGTTTCATCACATCCGTTTTTTATTGTCTATAATCCTCGTACTGTGAGGACTCCGCAATCCATGCTGGCATTCTTGCCGATGCCGATGTAGTCGGGCAGGAGATAATGCTAAAATTGCATGTCTTATGGCCAAATGTAAGAAAAAATTTTTATATTGCATTTTATCCATCGTACATATTTAGAATGATGGAAAAGCTTGAGGTTAAGATGTTGTTTGAAGCTGAAAAGAGGTCGATTTTGAAGAATTGTTTAATTGTATTTGAATGAATAAAATAAAAAATCTTTTATGAAACCACATGAAAAATATGTTTTAGATGCATTTCTATGATTTTTCTTTTATTTTCAGTTGCCTGCTATTGAAAGATGTTCTACCTTGCGACATTACTATCAAAAACATATTAGAATAATGATAACAGAATCTAAATCAATTGGTATCTTCATAGATGGGGGCTATTTTTCAAAGATAAATGAGGCCCTGTCCGCTCAATTGTCTTTAAACATTAAAATCAAATCCTTGTTTGATTTTATTCGTGCGGAGATTGCGCGTCGGAGTGGGTTGGAAATAACCAATTGTTACATTACAGAAAGTCATTATTTTCGGGGGCGTTATCGGGTGAATGATGCCAATAGCAAGCACCTCCTGTTTTCCGAGCGAAAGTTTGAAGACAGTCTGATTGAAAACGATGCGATTTTCCATTACAAGCACCTACGGGAGATACAGAGAGATGGAGATATTACAGTTGTGGAAAAGGGAATAGATGTATGGTTTGCCTTGGAAGCTTACGAACTTTCCATGTTCCGCGAATTTGATTATGTTGTGTTGATTACGGGGGATGCCGATCATGAGATGCTGGTCAAGAAGTTAAAATCGCTAAAGATTCACGTGGTGTTACTTACGTGGAACTTGTCGGAACAGTCTTCTAGCGCGCGACTTTTACGCGAAGAGGCATGTACGCATATCGAGATGAATGAAATGATTGTGCAGGATAAAGAACTGCTTGGCAAGTTGTGCAGAAATGTGTAGTTTATGAAAGAAAAGGATATTCATATATTTTTGGCTTCAAGTGAAGAATTATCGGACGATCGTAAGTTTATTAATGAACTTATAGGTAAGCTTCAATCAAGCTATACTCAGAGAGGAATAAGGCTGATACTGGACCAGTGGGAAAATCAGAATCCGGCGTTCAAAGGTGAGAGAACGCAGAATGAATATAATTCCTTGGTAAGAAAAAGTGATTTATTTGTGGCTTTGTTCCATCATAAGGCAGGTAAATATACTCAGGAAGAATTTGAAGTAGCTTATAAGTGCTGTGTAGAGAATAAGACTCCTCAGATTTGCATTTATTATAGAGCATTGCAGCCAAAAGAAAAAGAAGAGGAATCTTTGCAAATCTTTAAGAAAAGGATAATAAAAGAGATGGAGTATTTTACGATACCTCCATATTCACATATCGATACACTTTGCTTAAGTTTGGTTATTCAGATTGCATTTCTTGTGTCTGGAAGTTATGATTTTCAGAATGAAATCAGAGATTCCCAGATTTATTATAATGGAATACGAATTGCCGATTTGGATAAAATTCCGTTTTCATATAATAATCCGGAAATCATAGATTTTAAGGAAAAGTTAATAGCCATCAATGAAAAAATAAAAGAGGAGTTAGAAAAATTAAGTGCGAAACAAGCTTACTTGTTAAAGTGGGAGGAGAAATACAAGCAATTACAAGATGAAGATTTCCTTGAGAATATTCAGATAGCCAAAGATGCCATTGAGGTAATTCAGGGAAATTTAGAGAAGCTCCATATTGAGAAAGACAGACTGAACAATCGGATTCAAGAGCAGAACAAGTGCCTGATTAATGTGGCAATAGAAATTAACCGATGCGCTTCGAAAGCATCTAATGAATTGCTTAGTCAGGCAACCGCACTCTTTGAGAGTGGAAAATGCAAGGAAGCGGTTAATCTGCTTTGTTCCAAAAAAATAAAGCAAAATATAGAACAGAGTATCTGTGATTATAAACAGGCAAAAGAGTTTTATGAGGCTTCTATAAATACGCTGAAAACAAACTTCAATATTTTGATGTTGGCAGCTAAAAGTATATTAGCTAATCAGAATGACCCTAATCGGTTTAATAAGGCATGTGAAGCTCGTAAAAAGGCAATATCTATTGCCCAGCTGTATGTATGTCCGGAGGAATACTGTCATTTGCTTTATAAATATGCTCGTTTTTTGGATAAAAACAATCGTATTAATCAAGCCATCTTTTATTATTCCAGTACGTTGAACCATTATAGAGAAATCCTTTCAAAGAATCCGCAGAGGTTTGACATTCAATCAGGTATGGCTAAATGCTATAATCGGATGGGAAATTTATATAATAAATTGGGGTATCTTAAGCAGGCTGAGAGCTATTATAATAAATCGAATAATTTGTATATTGATCTTCAAAATAGACATTTGGAAAGTCATTTTGAGTGTAAATTATTGTTGATACAGAATAATTTAGGTGTCTTATACTATAAGATGGGCGATAAGGAGTATGGGCAGACACTTATAAAACGTCAAATTGAGAAATATAATCGTTGGCCGCAAGAGAAAAAGAACAAATATATTCGGGAGATAGCAAACTGCTGGATTAATTTAGGTACTTTCTATCGTCAGGATACTCGGAAAGACCGGCAGGCGAAGAGATGTTTGGAAAAAGCTTTGGAATGTTATGTGCAGTTGAATGCCTTAGAGGTAGGAAAGTATGAATCTCAACTGGCAGATTGCTACTATCAATTGGGGTTGTTGTTCAAAGAAACCAATTTTGGTAAAAGTGAAGACTACTTGCTTAAGGCTTTAGAGATTTTCTTGAAAATGAAAAAAATAAAACCGGAAATTTATTATCCCAAACTTGCCCGGACGTATGAAGGTTTAGGAAATCTTTATTTCTCTTATTTTGATGATAACCAGTCTGTTCTATTGCAGAAATCTATAGTAAATTATACCAAGACTTTATCCTATGATCAAGCTTTGGAAAGAATTGAACAGATAGATTTTCAGCAAAACTATGGTCCTCATACGGCTTTTGTAGGCAATACTTATTTCATTTTAGGTAATCTCTATAAGTTGGATAAAAAGTATGAAGACGCTGTACATTCTTTTGAACAGAGTGCTGAGACTTTTGCCCGGCTGGCTGTGGTAAATAAGGCATATAATCATTTGCTGATTTGCTCTTATGAGGAACTGGCAATAATTTATGGACAAATAAATGAATATTGGGGCCTTTCTAAACAGTATTTTGAATATGCTATTGAGTTAGCAGAAAAGTATTATCCCAATAAAAAAGAATTGATTTTAGAAAAGCAAAATGCTGTTTTGAGTCATAAGATCTTTGTTTGAATCTTGGAGTATATCCGATAATTGTTGCTGGGAATAGCCTGTATTCAGGCTATTCCCAGCAACTCAATCTCAAAAATCAGGGTGGAGCCTCCGGGGATGCCGGGCTGTGAGAACTTGCCGTAGCCCATCTCTGCCGGGAGGTAAATCTCCCATTTGTCGCCCACGCACATCTGCTGCATCGCGATGATCCATCCCTCAATGAGGTCGCTCAGGCGGAAAGCGGCAGGAGCCCCTCCGCGGCTGCTGTCAAACTTCTTGCCGTTGATGGTCCATCCCGTGTAGTGCGCGGTGACGATGCTCCGCGGCGTGGGATGCTTGCCGTCGTTCGCTCCCGAAGCCAGCACCTTGTAGTAGATACCCTTCGGGAGCGGCATTACTCCCTCTTCCTTTGCTTTTTCGACTAGCCAGTCCTTGTTGGCCTGCATGTATTCTTTCTTTCCCATTGTGAATGATTTTGGCGTAAAGGTACGTATTTTCCGGGATACTTAAAACAGTCCGCTTATCCATGTCCACAACGCTGTGGTTAAGTAGACCGCCAGTTTGGCAACCCAGTAGATAATCACGCACAGCAGCAGGATGCCCACGGCAGTCAGTACGGCCTTGCGGTTCACCTCCCGGATGATTTCCTGGTCGCCCTCCACGAAGCCTACAATCAGCCGGAAGTTCTTGGTGTACGAGCGGCTGAAAATGTCCAGCAAGTCGCCAATCCAGAGCGGGATGATGCCCAGCAGCATGTCTGTCAGCATGTTGTAGATGATGGCCAGGGTGAGGGGGATGGACTTGATTCTGAACAGGGACACGGCGAGAAAAGGCAGCATCATGACAGACGAGAAGATGTCGCCTGCCGTCGGGAAAAGCAGGCCGATGAGAGGGTCCAGAAAATACCGGTCCATCACGTTCTTGATAGTCCTCATCAGTCGGTAGAGCGGGTCGGTTTCCCACTGCATGCGTTGAGTATTTTGTTTTGTATGCTCCATTTAGTCACTTGTGGAGTACAAAGATACGAATATTTTGGATGTGTCCTTTCAATTGTTTTTAGGTAAAATTACGCTTTATTACAGCCGTATTGTTTTGAGTGTGGTGGAATGAGCCTATTTTTGTCCCATTATTTGTGAACCTATGGACAAAAAACTGCTTAAATACTGGAAAACCTGTCTGCTAGATGCATATTCCGGCGGATACCCGTTCAGCATTTCCGGTGATATCCGTTCAGTCCCC
>ENA-OWRC01001221-OWRC01001221.1-human-gut-metagenome-genome-assembly--contig:-NODE-1221-length-26895-cov-5.405365_pt1 | contig 26895 bp, 23 predicted proteins | sample MGYA00248268_ERZ651895 | MGnify/ENA primary metagenome ERZ651895 (study PRJEB26924, sample SAMEA4378242) | human gut metagenome | biome: human gut; feature: human-associated habitat; material: faeces...
ACAGTATCAGATGGCTTTTATAAAATGTCAATATACAGATGATTACCTACTTACTTTTTATCAAATATAGATATTCATTTTTTCTTATATCTTTCAATCAGACACTGATGTTCTTTTGTCTTCTTGTCATAGTTTATCCCAACCAGTAAAATATCTCCTGTATACTGTTTTATTGATTCAGGATATTTTCTCTCTTTTATCTGCTGTAACGCTGTTTTGACATTCTTATTCCATTTAAGTTCTACGACAAGCGCCGGATAATCGGAAATATACTCTGGTTTCGGAATAAATACAAAATCTGCAAACCCACGTCCTGTCGACAGTTCACGAACTGGTTTAAAATAATATTCCATTGAACTCAGATATGCAATTGCAAGTACACTGCTCAAAGAATTCTCATTATTATACTGAATATTCGAAACATACTCTGTATGGATTTTCTCAATTTTCTCTGCAACCGTTTCTTCATCCATATTAAGTGTAGCCTCCAGCAAACGTTCTGATTCCTGCTGAAAGGTAATCATCTCATTCCATTTTCTACTCTCAACAGCCGTAGTCAGCTCCTGACGTATTTCCTCATTTGGAACAAATGTCGTTCTTCTGTTCTGGTTATATCCCAAATAACCAAGGTGGACCAAATACGTAAGTACATCATCTTTGCTTTGTATATTCACCGTATCATTTTTGAAAGCAGCTGTATTTACTTTAATCGAAGCACCGGAAAGTATTTCAATTATAGCGTTTTTCAAACCATCATAATTCATATTGATAAAAGGAACAATTGCTTCATAAGAAGCAGTCTCAGACCAGTAACTTCTAAACCTGCCCCGCACACAAACACTTACTACTGCTTTAGGATTATATACCTGATAGTCCTCCAGCAAATAACCATCATACCAATATTTTACTTTCTCAAAATCTCTGTGATATCTTTCGCAAAGATCCTTCACTTCAGCTTCTGTAAATCCAATATATGGTGCCATCACTCCTGCATCAAGCATTGTAAATTCATCAAAATTATTTAATGCAGACTGCGTTTTTTCTTTCTTTATCGGCAAAATACCTGTAAGATACGCCAACTGAATATATTTTGTCGGTTCCGTTCCCTTAAACATTGCCCGCAAAAAATTAATGTACTTTTCCTGTACTTTTTTATTTGCCGCTTCATCTCTGATCAGAACATCCCACTCATCAATAATTATAATAAATTTCTGTCCAACAATATTTTTAATACGTGAAAGACTTTCCGACAAACTTGTCTCTTCTTCAGGCAGAACGCCAGGGTAAATCTCTCTCAATTCAGCCTGTACAGATTTCGTAATAAACGCTATAACATTATCCACATTATCACAATTTGCCAAAAACCACTGAATATCAAGATGAATCACATCATACTTATTAAGATGCGTCTTAAAATCAGATTCCCTGCTTATGTCCAGCCCCGAAAACATTTCTTCAGAATCACAGCCCTTACTATAATAAGCGGCCAGCATATTTGCAGCATATGATTTTCCAAACCTGCGTGGTCTGCTGTTACAGATATAAGCTTCTGTTGTATTAAGTACGCTGTTTGTATATTCCAACAATCCGGTTTTATCCACATATATCGGAGAATTCAGTGCCACCTGAAATGCACTGTTATCAGGATTTACAAATCTACCCATTCCTTACACCTCATATTCCTTGCCCCACCATGCATTATATCCTTTACCTTTTCTTCCAGTCACTATATCCGAATATTGAATCTCTTTTTTCTGTGTATATATCTATCATTTTTAATGCCACTCCTTTTAGTCAATATTCGCACTTTGCAAAGTCAGACTCAAAGCAACTCTATAGTTTCCTCATCTATTTTTTTATTGACATTGAAATGAACTCCAACGTGAACCTCACATGACTATAATTCTTCCTGCACAATGCGGATTCTTTCTTCTTTTATTGTATCTTTAATGAGTATACTTGATATTTCCATGATTAGTTTTCTCCATTATCCTCACATAAAAGCACTCCGTTATCCCAAATCTCATCACAAGATAAATCTATTTCATCATTCCAGGAGATTCCATAGCCACCAACATCCACTTTTACCTGTTCGAACAAATGTGGTGTATCTTTTAAAGCGTTAAATGCCTCCACCTCCTCAAACAGGGAACTTACATCATAAGTTTTAACCGTCCCATCTTGAAACGTAGCCAAAAGAACATATTTTTTCAAAGACATTATATCTTTGATTCTATGAAACACAATAACACCGCCTTCCATTTTACTCGAGAACTTCCATTATTTTATTCCAACGGTGGAAGTTCTACAAACTTTTGCGTTTCCCATATTTTAATCAAATCATTTTCGTGCTGCTTTACCCATTCTTGAACCATTTTTAATGCCCTTTTCGAAAGATCACCCTCTAACATTTCGCCTGTCCTTATGTCAATTACACCAACACACTCTCCATATATTACATGAATATGCGGAGGATTATGTTCACTCTGTCGAAAATACATTTTTATTACCATTCCATAAAATCTCGCTATTACTGGCATTATACCGCTCCTTTCTCTATGATGGTGAAAGGAGCCTCCAATAAAGGAAAAATTCATGTATTCGCTAACGCTGCTTCCACCATATTTATTTGCTCTCATATGGGGAATCAGATAGTCGAACGACTTAGAATAGAACTTCCCAGATATGTAATTTTAATGTATCAAATACCTGATATATTGTCAATGAATCATTTAGTATATATTACAAAATTTGTATTATCTTGCAAAACAATTACATTCCATTTATGGAATTTTAATCAACTTTTTACTGATTTATTATTTTATTTATCGGTTAGTTAGATGTCGAGTAGACGCACCCCTTACGGTCGTACGCCCCTCACAGAATCCGGACTTGCGGCTTTCCCGCATCCGGCTCTTTGCGAAACGAATCGTTCACATTTATCAATTATATACACTGACATATATTCGGGGTCTTACCAATGGATAGCTGTTATCTATCATATTCAGAAATTCTACCCAGTTGTAGCTTTTCTTTTGGCTCCTCCGGTTTAGACAGTAGAATAAACTTTTCATTACGTGGTATCGAAATGCTGTTATTCTTTCTGTATTGTCTGTGATTCCATAGTAATGGTAATAACCAGTCAGTATCTGATTGAGTTTAGCAGTAATCTCTTTCAGTTTCCATGTTTTCATGTGTCCCATCAGTTGATTTATTTCTCTGCATTTCTTCGCAAACTTCTTCTTACTGGTTTTCCTCTTCACTCTGAATCTACCATTCTTGCTTTTGGAACAGTAGTGTGTAAAACCTAGGAAAGTAAAGGTACCTGGCTTCGTTCCACTTTTACTGCATCTTTCCTTTGCGTATCGTCCGAACTCTATCAGCCTGCTCTTTTCTTCTTCAAGGCTTAATCCAAAGTGTCCCATTCTATGTTTTAAGTGTTCATAGAACCATACTGCATCTGATTTGTATTGGAATGTCACCACAAAGTAGGTAGACCCAAGGAACCTCCCCTTGAGTCCCCATCAGAACCGTACGTGAGCCTCTCGACTCATACGGCTCCCTCTCCAACAGATGGTAATATTCCAAATTTCCAGTGTGCAAACAAGTTTCTGTCTCTTCTGGCTACTGCACCAAGCCAGTGCTCGGCTCTGCTTCTCGTGTTCTTCTTTTTATAACTTCGTCGTACCCATTTAATCAGACATTGATTGATATAACGCAACACCTCATAAAATTCTGACTTATAATAGTGTGTGTAGTAGTTAATCCATCCTTGCACTACTTTGTTTATCATGTTCCCAATATCTTTTAATGAGAGATCCGCCTTTAACTGTATCTTCCATTCTCTGATCTTCTGTTTCATAGCAGTTTTGGCTTTTTCACTGACCGCAGGCGTAAAGCCTACAAAGAACTTTCCTTCTTTATTCTTATTCAGCCTTGGTCTGAACGTATATCCCAGAAAAGTGAATTGAGTACAACTATAGTTTTGTGACCTTCGGTTATCCTTGCAGTAAACAATACGTGTCTTTTCTTTATTTAGTTCCAATCCAAACTGCTGAAAACGTTCTTCCAGTTTCTGCTTTATAAATACAGCCTGCTTGTACGATTGGCAGTGCAGTACTCCATCATCAGCATATCTTTCCCACCAGATGTTCGGATATGCTTTTGTCATAAAGTCATCAAATACATAGTGAAGAAACAGATTTGCAAGCACAGGACTGATAACTCCACCCTGAGGTGTTCCTGACCTGCGTTCAGCAACTGAGCCATCACTCATGATGAACGGCACTGTAAGCCAGCGTTTTATATAAAGTATCAGCCATTTTATTTGCGTATGTTTCTCAACCATGTACATCAGATATCCATGTTTGATATTATCAAAGAGCCCTTTGATATCTAATTCCAATACCCAGTCTCTTTTAAAACATCTTTCCCTTGCTTGTCCTACTGCCTGAATTGCAGATTTGTTCGGACGGTATCCATATGAGTCCTTGTAAAACATTGGCTCAACCAGCGGTTCAAAGTACATCTTCGCAACCATTTGTGCGATTCTGTCTTCTACTGTTGGAATTCCCAAAATTCTGGTGCCACCATTTTTCTTGGGTATTGCTACTGCCCTTACAGGCTTCGGGAAATAACTTCCTGATGCCATCCGGTTCCATAGTTTATACAGGTTGTTATTAAGATGCTCCTCAAACTCTTTTATGGTTTGTTCATCCACCCCGTAACTTCCTGCGTTTTCCTTTACCGCCTGAAAAGCTGCAATTACAGCCTTCTTTGAAATATCAAACTGTTTTGCTTCGCTCATAAGCTCCTCCTTATTCCTAAGTTGACTTATTTACTCTGCTTGGATACTGTGGCTTCTTCGCTCTGTTTTCTTTTCAGAAACCCTCTTCACTACTACAAGCCACTCTGCCCCTATGACTGTATCAGTACTCTGTACCTTGCGGTTCGTCCACTTGGCACTCTCCCTTAACACCAGCCCGTAGGTTCCCACGTTCCATGTGAATGCCTGAACAGTGTTCATGCCACCTTTACGCTGTCCACCGCATAACCAGTAAATAGGCTCCCGTTATGCTTATCCCAGGTTAACGACTGACCCCCTGGTTTTGATGGAGTCTCTACGCTTTCGACGTTTTCGTAAGTGGTTCACAGCTTCGTTCATCTCCACTGTCCACACCTGACTGTTTTGTACAGCCTTTTCTCTGACGCTCAGTACCATAGCTTTTGACTACAGCACCTCAGAGTGATTTGGAACCTCCACCTATATAGCGGTTCCGATGGGCCTGCCATCATCATTCACACAGCATGGCTATACTTGTTTGGCATCATGCCACAAGTTCTCGCCTTCGTGGCGCACAATCATCAGCGTAGACCACCAGACCTGCATATCCCTTTAACATCGGCGTTACCACCTCTTTGAACCACCATACCAGCACATAGTGCATATAAATACAGGAAATTATCGGAGAGCAGACGGAACCTTGTCCACTTCCTTCCTCTGTTGCTTCAAATTTATAGTTATTCATAATTCCTGCTTTCAGCGTTCGTCTGACAAGGCGGATAATATTCGGGTCTTTGATCCTTGATTCTATAAAACGCACAATCCATTCATGGTCAAGATGCTGGAAGAATCCTTTTATATCCGCATCCAGAACATAATTCGTCGGTTTCCTTTCCAGCATTATGTTTAGTTTGCGGATTGCTTTATGGCAGCCCCTGTTGGGTCTGAATCCCATCATCTCATCATAAAACATTGGCTCGAATACTGCTTCCAGTATCCTGCGCAGTGCTTCCTGTACCAACTTGTCTTCATAACAGTAGATACTAAGTGGCCGCATCTTCCCATTGTCCTTTGGTATTTCTACCAGTCTTGCTGGTTTAGGCTTATAGGATTTCTTCTTCAAACTTTCTATAAGGGCTTCTAGATTTTCTTCCAGATTTCTTCCGTATTCTTCTTTGGTAACTCCATCTATTCCTATGGCTTTCGTTCCATCCATCTGGACATGACAGTTCTCAAGCATCTCCTTATTGATAAGATGCCCCAGTGATGTAAAGACCATGTCTGGGTTTTCTTTTGATAATTGTGATATTCTCGCCAATTTCGTTTCCATTAGTTCCCCTATCTCTGTGTATAGCTAATGTTTCCTCTTTGATATAGTTTCGCAGGCCAGAACTGCGAGGCACAGTTCTCTCTCGACTTCCCTCCGGTATTTATTTTGTTCATACCTTCACCGGTACTGTTCGGGCCTCCGACTACCTGCACTTCGTTTGTCTTTCTTCTTTTGGTTGGCGGACATACTTTTCATTTACACACTCTGAAAAGAAAATGCAGGTCCTCTCCAGTTGACATATAGTCCCTGTCTGACATGAATAGTTTCAACAACACCGCAGAGGCATGCAAAATCTCACCATAACGATAAGTGCATATATTGTCTTCCACCCTGACCACGGTGTCGACCCTCTGATACTTTGGGATTTCGGTGCTCCATAGCTATCCCTGCTATCTTGCTGTCTACGCTTAGCCTGCGCGTTACCGTAACAGACTCAAGACTCGCTTCAAATGCTGTGATTAGCAGCTTATTTGATGGGGCTTCCACCCACCGGACTATATACCCTTTGCTGGACGCACGGTCAGACCCTCCGTATCCTCCTCTCGTACTGATTGAATCTTCTAACGGAGCAAAAGCAAGTGCGATCCTGTATAGTCTGGTAGAAACTGCAAAAGCAAACACGATAAATACTTTCGAATATTTCAACCTGCTGCTCACCGAGATTCCACAGCACATGGAGGATAAAGACCTCAGTTTTATTGATGATCTTCTTCCATGGTCATCCAGAGTGCAGAAAGAATGTCCAAGTAAATACAAAAAATCCTAATTTTTTAATGTATTTTCCATTTCTATAAAATTCTCTCAATCCCCGCTAAAAATGCGGGGATTTTTGTTATCCAGTACTCATGTTTGACGGCTTACTCGGCATCTTCCCTTGATAAAGACAAATCTGTTAATACTTTAGGAAATAATGATGATGTCAAAAATCTATCATAATTATAATTATCTACCATTTTTATCTTAAAAATAGGAAGCCACCATTTCGAAAATAGAATTTTACTTTTCCAATCCGTTTCCTTCGTCTGATTTTTATAACCATCACGAATATATCTCCATATGTCTTTATTTTTTTTCTCTCCCCTATTTATAAAATGGCTTATAATTATAGGATTCGAATCAGTAAATTCTATATCTCTTATATAAGTTTGAAATAACTGTGTTTTATCTGATTCATCCATATTTTGTGTCATTACATAATAATGCCATATTTGAATAAGTGTATCTGAATAATGATTATCCACAAATTCTCTTTTTCCCTTTAATTCCTGAAGCAATATTTCTTTACTTTGAGAATTTTTCAATATCATATTCAAAATTTTATATATATTGTAGGCCAAAGATTCCTCATCAAATACCAAAGCCTGAAAATAATAAAACCATGAATCTTCTTCAATAAACTGAATTTTTCCCAATTCTAATTTCTTCAAAAATCGAGTTAATATAGTTTTTACCTGTCCAATCCGTTCTTTATCAAGCAAATCAGAAATATAATTCTTTAAATCAAAAAAGTGATCATAATTTAATTCTATAGTCTCATGACAATCATCATCCAAATATATAAATTTCTCACATACTTCTTTCTTAGATATATAAAAACCTTTACTTCTCGTAGTCTTCCCTCTTTCAACTTTATTTCCATTAATTCTCAAACGATACTTTGTTAAAATCTTTTGCACTTGCATTACCATATCTTCTAATTCTTGTTGATTGTCTGAGTAAAATGTCATATCATCTACATATCGTATATATCCTATTTTTTTCTGTCCAATCATTTCCCGGATATCATAATCAACACACAACATCAATAATTCCGCGCCAATATGTGAGGAAAAATTTCCCGCAGGTACTCCCTTTGTTTGATTATCATTAATCCTCTGATGAAATTTATCTAAAAAATCATAGTATCTTTGCGAAAATCCCAATCTTTTATATGGTTCACTCTTCCCAATTCTAGCTAAATAATGCGTGTACAAATTAGGGAAAAAAGATTCTATATCCATTTTTATAAAATAAAGTTTGCTTTTTTGGCAAGACTGAATTCTTTTTTTGGCATCCTCTATCTTCATCCACCTAGTCACTTTATTATTTTCATTAGTAAAGACTCCTTCCTCTACTTCTTCACAATCATATGGAGTACCAACCCAAAAGCTCTCATTCACAACTACATAAGAATTTGAATTCTCTATATACTTTAAATTATCTTCGTTAATATACAACTGTGCAAAAATATCTTCAAAGACATATAATGAATTGTAAATGAAAGCACAATAATGAATCAAGTTAACCATCTGCATTTCTCTCAAAGTTTTATTCTTTTTAAAAACATAATATGTAATAGCCTCAACACCAGGCTTTCTTAAATAAGATGGTGAATTAATCCCTTTAAAATCCTTAATAAACCCATCCTGCTCTAACTCATAATAATTATATTGTCCTTGCTGCATCTTATATAGTACATCTTTTAAATTTTCACAAATTATTTCAATGTCCACAAGTTCAGGTAACTCTGAATACCACATTCCCTGCAACAAAGCACTCATATTCAAAGAAAAATTAGGGTTACTAAACTCTATCATGTTTTATCTCCGTTTTCCTTAAATGTAAATTTTTATAGTTAAATGGTCAAACACTCCGTATTCACATTATTAAACATATGCTTTCCATTGAAGAATTGGCTACTAAATTTCCTAACGATTATAAGGAACTTTCAGAAGAATTTTATGTTTTATCTCTTATTCTGTACACTCAACAAATTCTTTAAGACTCTCAATTGTACTTTCAGCTACATTTAATATTCCCTGCATGAATTGTTCCATATAGTACCAATCTACTTCTCTTGTTTTTTCATTAACAGGTAACTGTATTATTTCATCTGCAATTGTTTGTATATTAAGTTGATCTGCATATGAATATTTTGTTAATGCGTTACATATAACAGATGCAATAAACAATCCAGATAGTTCTGTTAATTTATCATTTCTCAACATAATAATAGCAGAACCTGCACCACCACGTCCTAAAAAACTTTTTTTCTGATAAAAGGCAGAACCATCTAAAGGACTTACTGTAATGCAATTTCCACGATCCAATTCTTCTCCTACATTTGGTGTACACCATTTTACAATTCCATTGTTAAAATTCCCCGAAGCAACAAATGGCACATTTCCTTCAGAATATTTTGCTTGGCTTCGTGCGATAGGTCTACTGATTTCAAATAACTCACCAATAATGAAATTTCTCCATTTACTTGTATTAACTTTTGCCATTTCCCATACCACTTTTCTTTATCTTAATATTTATTATACCATTATCTGCTTCAACCTTGCTTGTATACATCACTTTAGTGATTAATTTCTCTCGAAATTCTCTTACATCTATTCCCTTTTTGAACATAACATAGTCCATTGCCGTTTTTCTAAAATCTTCTTCAAAAATTTCGAATTCCTTTTGGGGCATTTGATATGATAAATGTTCATCTGTATTTAACCATTGACATGTATCATCTCCAGATTGTTTCAAAACAATATCAATCCATTTATTTTCTATTGCAGACCACTTATCGTAAATATCATGTCTTCCTTTATTTTTTACAGTTGCAAGTCCGTCATCTTCCATCCAACATGCGAAAAACTCATTTTTTCCCTGTGCAACTCCTGCTTCAAAAATAAAAATACTTGTTGTAACTCCAACATTAAAAAATAAATCCTCGGGTAATTTAATTACTTTACGTAAACGATGATGTTTCAAAATTCGTTTTATCTGTACTTTTGAAGTTTTTTCTAGTTTTTTATCCGGTAAAATAAATGCGCACATTGTATGTATCGGCACATTATCTAATACATTCTCAACAATTTGTATACATCCATATTTTTTTTCATAGGGGGGATTCATTAAAACTTTTGTTATCTTTTGTTTCTTAATCCAATTTCCCGCCGTTTCTGTTCTTGCATCCATTTGTTCCAAATTTGTTTTTCCATCTTTATGTATTAACATATTTGCACATGCTAACGCATAAATTTCTCTGTCAAATTCAATTCCAAAAAGTTGCGTTTTTTGAATTTCTTTCGCTTTGTCTGTCTGCAAACCACCTGCCTCTTGTATCATATTTGCCATAGACTTTACAAGAAAACCACCAGAACCACAGCAAGCATCAAGCACCCTATCATCTTTATTTACTTCAAGAATTTTATACATAAAATCAGTAATATGTTCGGGAGTAAAAATTTGTCCGGATTCTGATTTTGCTTTATATCTATTAAATTCGTTGAAAAAAATACCCATCACATCTTCACCGCGCCAAGCATCAGAATTTAGACAATCACTAATTTCAGTAACCCAATCTATAAACTGCTCGATTAAGTTTTTTACTCTCTGCTGTTCTTTTTCATCTTCACTATCAACATTCAAATTCATTTTGATTTCCGAAAATACATCTGCCAATAAAGATAATTTTTGATTCTGTTTTTTATCTCTCAATAATTCTTTGTTCAAACAATTTAAAATTGCATTGTGAAATTCAGAATAATCCATACCTTTTACCATTAATGCATTAAAACGTTTTGCAACTAATGCACATGCTGTAAAAATCATTCGATGATATAAATTTTTAATTCCAAATTCAAAATGTAAGCAATTATTTATTTTTGCTGTTAACTCATAGATTGTTTTTTTGTTAATTCTATTTACTTTGAACAATGAAGTATAAAATTCCAAATTTTGCAAAATATTTGAACCATTTCCTTGAAATTCAACTTCTCCTTTGAATACTTTTGTATCATTTCCATTGTATAAAATTCCAACAACTTTTTTATATTTACTCTGTACAATTTTAATATTTTTTATAATTTCATCTGTTTGTTTATCCAATTGCACGTCTGAAGCTTTTGTCTCTAATACAATCGCCGTTTCGGAACAATCGTTCGGAAAATACCAACCATCTGGTCTATCTTTAACTCCCACAAAACCAAGCTGATTAAAGCTTGTTATCTGTCCTACTCCGGATTTTATATTTTTACTGTTTTTAAATCCAAGAATCTTCCTGGCTTTATCTCTAACCTCATCTTCTGTCAATTTTTCCATAATATTTTCTTTTCCTTAATAAATTTCTATAAAAAGTCAACAGCATTGTACAACACATATCTGCAATACTCCATTTAATCCTTAACTTTGTGAAATTTCTGCTCAAAATAATACATTTAATTTGACGCTAATATTAATCTTAATGCTAGTTAAAAACTGAAAGAGTATTCATTGCTTACTATTACACCTAAGACGGATCGTAATCAATCTGTCCTTCCTACTATTCTATATCTACATACAAAAAAGATTGCGGTGCAAATATGACATTATAATCTGATAAATCTCGTGGAGGATCAAATATTTCTACTTTTCCTAACTCATAGGCACATGCTATTTTACATCCATGAAAATATTCTCGATATTTTTTTCTGCTAATGCCAGCATTGCTTTTAGTCTGTTCCCACAAAGTAGAAGGGGCAGCACAAATAGTCCCCAATATCTCAACTTTTGCCACCACTTTCATTATGGGATATGTGCTATATATAAGTAGAACAGAACTGTTACTACGTGCTAACCGTTTACGATATTCATACTTTTTTGTACCAGCTAATATTCTATCAACATATTCTGGTTTTATTGATAATAGAATTGCCTTCAAAATTATATCCTCATCATTCTACATACTTAATTTCTGTTTTAGAATCATGCATAATCTGATTATATTGTTCATCGCTTAATCTCATAAACGACCGCGGTCCTCCTGGCGCACAAACAATATGATTCTCCCAAAGATAGCCCAATGTCAATCTTTTGTTCAAGCTTTTAACAAATATAAATTTTAATATTTTTAAATTGTGCTGGTGTTCACGCCAAAATTTTTTTAATTCTTCGGTAGAAAAGACACTTCGATTCTGACAGATACTTAGTAGTTCCTCCTGAGAGTGAATGTTGCTAATAATTTCATCTACCATAGCGATTGTTGTGACAACCGAAGTATACTTTTTATTTGAACCATTAGGGCCTGTTCGATAAAATAGGATGAAGTCGCCTGGCTTTACACCATTTCCTAGGGCCCATGAAATATAAACTTTTTGTAATGCATACCGATGCGGCTTTCTTCCGAGAAAATCAATTTTATTCTCGTTATTCAGTTTCGAATCCGGAAGTAATGTAGTATGATATTGCGGAAAAATCGGTAAAATATACTTATTACACTCATACCGAATATTGGGAAAATTCTTACGAAAAGAAATATTGTGGTCAAAATATTTCATTCTTTTTACTAAAACCTGTTCTTCCTTCCCATTTCCAATCTTTACTCCATATTTAATAAAGCCCCATCTTTTCAGTAATGCAACTAAAGCAGATAATTCTTCCCTATCGTTATAGAGAGTTACATAAATTTCATCAACATTACATTGCAAAGCATTATCAAAGATAATTTTGACAAAACGCTCACCCAATCTAAATCCTGTAGATTCAACTTTAAACGTTCCCACTTTTAATCTGCGCATCGGTTTAAATGGAGGAACGATATCCGAGTAATTCTCATTGCCCCCTTCTGTCTTTAAATATAAAAATCCTAATACTTTTCCTGCATCTGTATTACATATGTAAGCTTCTTCATCACATTTGCGAGAAAACCACTTATCAAATTCTGGATAAGCAGTACGAAAACTATCAAAAAAAGGATCCGTTAAATCAACATTTCCAAAATAAGTTTTTTCAACGGCAAGCATTTTATATTCAATGAGACTCGGGTTTTCAGCTGTAGCAGTACTGATAAATGCATTTATTGAAAAAACTCGATCCTTCAACCCTATCTTTAACGCCTTATTTCTTAGTCTTCGATCCTCTGTAATCAGTATATCAACTCTATTTAAATATACTTCAAACAAAAGGCAATCATCAATCATATCATTTTCTGTTTTTTCTGGAATTCCTATTAATTCCAAAAAAGAACAATCGGGTTTCTTAATCGTTTTAATCAACTCATATGATTCTAATTTTACCGAAATAGCCTCTTGCGTTTCGGAATCGCGATATTTGCTTATTTCAGATATAGAATACGGATGAATCACTTTGTCATAATTTAGCTTATCTAGCCATCGAAAAAGGTGACCAATACTATAATTAGAAACACGTTTATTTTCTCTATGAATAATTATATTTGTGTCAAGCAAAGCCCTCATAATTTCAGCCCCTTTCTATTTGAGATAAGCATGTCGTAACATCTGTTTCATCGAAAAACATATGATGAACATAAAGATTACAATTTATACTTGCAGCAATCTCATGCGCTTTTTTAGATTCTGTTTTTTGTAAAAAGGATATTTGTTTTTCGGAATACTCTTTTTTATCTCGTTCCGATAAATTTTTTATAATTTGTGAAGTTGAGGCCTCCAATAAAATCATGGTCTCTATTTCCAAATCATAAAACACATTACTTGGTAAAACATCAACATTTCCATTTACATCAAATATGCAAAAATGCCCCGCCAGAATAATGCTAGGAGTCACTTTTAAGAGTTGTTTAACTTGTGAAACCAAAATATTCTGATTTTCTTCTTTATCTTTAACAACTTTATTTGCTCCATAATTTTCATCATTGACCGCACTAATAAGATCACCGGCAGAAAAATTAGGAATTTTTAATATAGTTGATAGTTTATCACATAATGTACTTTTCCCTACACCATAAATTCCAGCAACAAATATTGTCCCCATACATTTACCTCCATTCACTGATTCATTACTATGTATATTTTACATCAAAATCAAGTTAGAATCTATCGCATTTTGGGCGAATATCTCATCTTTAACTCATGTTAATTCATATTTTTAAGCATCAGATTCATATTTCATTTGCAAAAACATATAAAACTTCTGGCAGGTTAAAATGAAAGAATTTTTCTCATTTTAACTTATGATAATTTTTTACATAGCACCATAATCATTTCTCAATACTATATCTTTTCTACACCAAATGTTTATTAAGTCTAATCCTCTCTTCCGCCCCATTATCAAATCTATACACCATCCTTCTCCGATCAAGCACCGGATTCGCATCGTGTATAACGCTATGATGATTCGGGCATACTATCATCTGATTATTCGCATCATTATTCAAACTATTAACAAAATAATCAATGTGATGTGCCTCTGCAATATGTGAACCATATTTTTCTCCAATCATCTGTCCGCATATCTGGCATCGGTATCCGTACAACAACTTCAAATTTTCTCCAATTTTCTGTTCAGTTTACGAATCTTGACAATTTGTAATTTCTTTTCTATTCCACTACTTTTATCTTCCATCTCATATTCTATTTCGTTCTCCACAGTCCGCTCTCGCATTCCTTGAATTGCCTTTTTCATAACCTGAAAATCTTCCTGTGCTATTGGCTCCAGAAGAAAAGTATCTTCATATTCTGTGGTATAAATAGCAAGATATTCCTTTAGTCCATCTGGCATTTTTATATAGCTTCTGTCTTTAGGATCTCTGCTTTCACGAATCATCTTTATGTAGCTCATGCTTTTAAAAAAATATTGCTGAAGTGCCTGTGACAGCTCACCATTTTTCGGATATCTGATCTGATAGGCATCCTTCTTTCTCTTTTCTACTGAGTTATTCATATTAACGATTTTGGCATCATATGTTTTTCCATTCATGAAAAAATGAATGATTTTGGATTGTCCACGTTGTAAAAAATTCTCCATATTTCGAAGAAAAATTACCTGATTATCTAACGGCAAGGTAAAGCCTTCCATCAATGTAGACCAGTCTATTTCTTTTTTATACACATAATTTTCTGATTCCATACGCATCTTCTCCATCACTATAAAAGTGCTTTTATCTTCTCTTTATATCGTCTCCGATAATAGTCCATCGCCCTATACTCAATAACATCCTTCATCTGCTCTGCCAGCACTGGCTCCTTCACAATATCTTCCATTTCATCCCTCAACGCCAACGCCGCGCCATCCTTTTTCACAAAGAATTCTTCCCCAGATTTTAACAGAAAGTGTACCGGCATTTTCATTATCTTTTGGATATGATTCTTATCCGAAATCTTACGATATTCCTCATATGTAATCTCTTTCTCCAAATCCTTCCAATTTGTTCCTGTGAAGAAGAATTCTTTCCAGCTTGTCAGAAGTTCCGCCTCTGACACCTCCATTCTCACATTCCCATGGTTATAAAAAGCCATCAGTACCGACATTTTATACACCTTGCTCATGTTGGTATTTTCCAGCAGTTTTATAAAGTCTTTTCCGATTCCCCGGCAGAATCTTTTCTGCTCATCTGTGAGTTCATCCAATTCTTCCAGGTAATTCAGATACTTTTTAAACGGATTTTCATTCGAATGTGTAACTGCCATCTGATAAACATCATCATCCATATAAGTAAACAGATCCATTCTGGTTGGTTGTTTGCCAAGCAATTCTTTGATCCGGAAATACTCGTTTCTGATCTGCTCTTTGATCGTCAGCTGTTTCTTATCCATTTCCGCAAACAGATCAATTAATCTCATATCAAAATCAACGAAGCATTCATCTGGATAATCTGCTTTATCTGCCGGATAATATGTTTCTTTTCCTGTTTTATTTTTCCCTGTCAACAAATATCTGACTCTTCCCGCTTTTTCATAATTGCCGATAAAGTCCAGAACATTGAGATATTCTTTTCCCTTATTTCTGCGCAATCCCCTTCCAAGCTGCTGTAGAAAGACAACCGGGGATTCTGTCGGACGCAGGAACATTACCATATCAACTGATGGAATATCTACACCTTCGTTGAACATATCCACTGAAAAGATAACTTTGATTTCTCCATTTTTCAGTTTCTCAATCGCTTCTGCTCTGTTCATGGAAAACTCTCCATCTGCATTACTATAAACTGCTGCCGACGGAATTCCTCTTTTACCGAATTCTTTTGCCATTTCTTCTGCATGTTTTCTGGAACAACAGAATCCTAATGCCTGACTGGAGCCATATTTGCAGTAATATTTGTAAATCAACTCATACCTGTAAGCATTCCCGATATAAGTTCTGTTCAGTTCTTCTTCTGCATATTTTCCCTTAACTATATGTAGCTTTGTGTAGTCAGTCTCATCATAAATTCCATAGTAATGAAACGGAACCAGCATTCCCTTATTGATTCCATCTTTCAGTGAAATCTCATACGGCACATTATAATCGCAGATTTCATATATATTTTTGCCGTCCATTCTCTCAGGCGTTGCCGTCAGTCCAAGGAGAAACTGCGGTCTGAAATATTCTACAATTCTTCGATATTGGTCATTAACTGCATGATGAAATTCATCAATCACCACGTAATTGAAGTAATCTGGAGCGAAATATTTTTCATTTAAATATTCCGGTTTTCCAATGGTCGCTACCGAAGCAAATATAAGTGGCTTATCTGTGCACTTCTCAGCTCCCATAAAAAATCCATAGTCTTTGGAATTTCTTACGTTCTGAAAAGAAACTGCTGCCTGTTTCAGAATCTCTTCCCTATGCGCAACAAACAACACTTTCTCATATTTTTTTGAATCAAAAGCAGCTAAAAATGTTTTCCCTATGCCCGTTGCAGCCTGAATGAGTGCTTTCTGTGCTCCTTCTGCTCTTGTATCTTCCAATGCGCACAATGCCTCGATCTGTGCTCCTCTTGGTTCATATAAAGGTTTTATTTTTGTATCATTTGTTTCCGACTCTGTAAAGTCATATCTGTCAAGGTCTTTTGCCACCGCCGGACGATGCCAGTTCTGGGAGTAACGTTTTAATTCTTTGTCATCAATGATAATGGAATGATTCTCAAATAAATCCTCAAATGTACGAAAGAATTCTTTATAGTTTTCCGGATCTTTCTGACTGCTGAAGCGATAATTCCATTCTATTCCTGAGGTCAGCGCACTTCTGGAAATATTAGAAGAGCCGATGTAAAGTTCACTGTAATCTGTATAATGGAAAATGTAAGACTTGGGATGAAAAGACCGTCCTTTTTCACAATAAAATCTAAGATCAACTCTGTCACCAAGTTTTCTTTTGATCAGATATAGTGCTGATGGCTGTGTAATTCCAAGGTAGTTTCCTGTCAGGATTCGGATTTTGGCTCCACGTTTCAAAGTATGTTCCAGTTCTTTCAGCAGCATTCTCACTCCGGATTCCATAAGAAAAGAAACAATGATATCAACGCTTTCCGCTTTTTTCATACTCTGGATCAGCTGATAATATAACTGTCTTCTTTTATCCGGTCCGCCGGTCATTGCATCTGTGGAATATTCATTTTCATACTCAATATTTACTTTTTCTGTAGAAGTAAATTCAGCCATTTTTCCTCACCTCTTCCCGGTCGGACATCTCCTGTGATCCAATGTTCTTCTATTTTAAGGCCATGCATGTCACGTATGAAATCTTTAAATGTATCTGTTGTAAAATCAGTAAAATATCTTCCATTTCGTTCGCCTTCAAATTCTCCGTATTTGAAAGAGGTATAAATCCATCCTTCCGATTTCAATGCTGCATACATATTTTCCAAAACTTCATGCAGTTGTTTTTTGGGTAAATGGAGAATAGATGCACAAGCCCATATGCCATCATATTTTTCTTTTTCATCCAATTCCTGAAACAACATCTGCCTAACTTTGATTCCCGTATATTCACTTGCAATCCGACACAATTGTTCTGAACCGTCAATTGCATCTACCTGGTATCCACGACTCAAAAAATACTTTGTGTCCCTTCCTGCGCCACAGCCAAAGTCGAGAATATACGCATCTGGGTTCAATTTCTCCAGAAATTTGTCTTGTACTTCTGTAAACTTTACTGAAACAGTCCCAGAGGCAAAAGACTGCGCATTTTCGTTGTAATATTTTAATGTTTTATCTGTCATATATGTCCATTCTTCAAATGCCTGTTTAGCACACTGATTTTTAACCTGTTTTAACCGCATAATACATTTTGTCTTTTATGCTCTAATTTTCCTAATAAATTCAGTTTCTTTATGTCCACATTATACAATTTTTCGACATAAACAGCAACAATTTTCGTCAGACATTTCCTGTTATGTTCACTTGTCTGTAATACCAAAAAGAGATATATCAAACTCCTGATATATCTCTTACATTACTTAAACAATATTTTTATTATTGTTCTGCATTCTTTTCAATTATAAAAGTATCTTTGCTCAACTTATGATCCATTATATCTTTTTTATTCTTTTCTCTTGTTTGTACACTTTTTCGAATTCTTTGCTTATTTCCGCACTCAAGACATGGCACAATACTTCTTTTTATAGAATGCGGTGTTCTCATAAATTCTCTTCCACAAGTTAAATGCTTGAATTTCATATCCGCTCCACTTGCGACATACATACTTTGTATTTCATATTCTCCCAGAAAGTTTTTTTCCAGATATTCCTCTACCTTTTTTCGACCTTTACACTGATAACATTTTGTACCATTTCGTATTCCTAAAAGCGTGGCCTTGAACTGTGTCCCACATTTTTTGCACTTCCATACAGCTGCAGTTTTGTTATTTATAAAGCCTGATATCAATTCTACTGGAAGCGCACTTTCTTCAACTTGCCTTACGGCCTCTTCTACAGTCCATTTAAGAGTTTTCTTCGAATCTGGAAATATATCTATTCCCATCCATCTCTTGTACGTAGCAGGATTCAAATCCAATTCTTTGCATATATCACCACTTTTCTTTCCATTTTCCTGCAATTTTCTTACTGTAGAGATTATTTTTTCTTTTTCAATATTTTTTTGAATCTCTATCTTTGATATCCCATCCCATAATCCATCATTCACAAATTTATATTTAAATCCTGGAATACTTTTTACAGATATCTTACACTTATCTGCAATTTTGTAATTATCCTCTCCATCCTTTAACATTTTTAAAATTTCTTGATCCCTTTTAGTTGAAAAATTCCGAATTACCTCTTTCCAATCTATTTTCTGAATGTTAATTATATCTTTTAATTCATCATTTTTTTCTATGCTTTTCCTTATATATTTTAATGATGATTCTCTTGCATCAACTACAATCAGCTTATATCCTATTTCTAATGCAATATTTCTTTTCATGAGATCATTTTTCTTCTCATCTTCTAAGGTTCTGCCACCCATTTCAGCAAATCCACGCCCATAATGCTGACGTCCATGAATTTCAATCAGAATTTTTTTATCATCTAACTCAAAATCATAAAAAAATTTTTTCTTTTTCCAATTCACACATTTTTGGCAACTGTATTTTATCTCTAAACAGTCAAGAATTGCCGCAAACATCCTTTCTCCATAACTCCTTCCATCTCCGCACGATTTGCACGGAACATATTTTCTCTGATAAACCGTATGGATAGATTTATCTCTACAAATCTTTCCACAGTCAGGACAATAAAAATCCGCTTTCTTATGCGACATACAGGTATATTTATACGGGTACTCCTTATTTACAAACATAACGGCAAAATTTGGATCTGCCACTATTATTTTAGGATGATAACATAATGGACATTTTGGGGTTCTATATTCTATATGGCTCTCTTCCATCTCAAATTCATGTTTATTCGGACAAACCAATGTATACCTTTTCCGTTGAATTGCTTTTTTCGTATAATCTTTTCTTTTTTCTCGTTTTGTGATGACGTATTCTCCATTCTCCCCTTTTATTATCTGTCCAAGTTCAAATCGATATTTTCCACGTTCCATAGAATATATCTCCTACGTTATTTATTTTCTTGCGAGCCAAATGCTTCACCTGACTCTCTGAATGCTAATGCAATCTCATAATAATTAGTTGGGTTATATACCGGTTCGCTTTGCTCTCCCAATACAATATCCCGATAATAAAAGTCTCTCAGATTATTGTTTACTTTCACATTTGTCAACCGAATATATCGGTTGTTTGGATTGGTGGTTGTGAACGCAATAAATCCTTTATCAATTGTCTCAAGAGGCCTGAGATTATGCGAAGTAAAAATCAGCTGACCATTCCCTTTTTCAGAAATAATATTTAAAAGTTCTCCCAGCAGATATTCAAAAATTCCAGAATCCAGTTCATCAATTGCTACCGTAATAGACGGATTATTATACACCACAATCAGTAATTGCAAAATTGAAACAATCTTCTTAATACCTTCCGACTCATATTGAAACGGAATTGCTTTTTTATTTTTCAATGACATTAACTGAATCAACCTTTCAATTTTACCTTCTTTGGAAACGACTGCTCCCAAATCCAGAACACCTATTGTCAATCCAGGAACTAATTGTTGTAAAACGATATTCATGTTATCAATAATCTCCTTTACAAGTTCCATGGCATTTTCCGGAATCGATGTCGGCATATTTAATGGAAGCAATAGGTTTCCAACTGCCTCAGAATTCTTTTCTTTATATTTGAATGCTAACGGCAAGGCATTCATATTAATCAGACCTTCATGTTCTGTATCTATAACAAACAGTTCCCTACTTCCAAATGTATATAAGCCATTAAGAATGTTTAAATATCTTTCAATTTTACAGTTCTTTCTAAAACGATTCATCATTTCTTTTGAAAATATAAACGATCTCGATTGTTCCTGAACCAGACGTTTGGTCAAAAAAAGTTCCATAATGTCTTCATCTATATCTTTCAAAAGTTCATTATATTTTGATTTAGGCACAAACACTTCTGATGTCCTTGTATCAATAAGAGAACTCTTACGAATCTTCTCTTCCTCTGATTGATAGCTAAAACTCAGTACCTCGTCAAAAATATGTGCCTTGTATTTTGTTCCCGCATTCGCAGTAATATTGTCATCGCATTCCGAATCGTCTATTACCTTTTTCATTGAAAACTGATACCAGATGTTATAAATTTCTTCTCCCTTTTTCATTTTAAACTGGTATTTCAGAATAGAAAATTCTTTTTCAACATTAATGCAGTCTGCATATTTTCTCGGAATCGCCTTACCACATAACGAATATTTGAGTAATTGTATTACATCAATTAAGGCTGTTTTTCCAGAGCCGTTCTGACCATATAATCCAACTATACTTGCACGATATTTTTTTCTCCTGTTTTCAAAATCCAGCATGCCTTTTTGTATATTTTTAAAATTCTCTATAGAAATGCTTTCCATCCTGACAGTCTGTCCGTTCATAACGCCCTCCATACGAATATCACACTATATAATGATATAAAATATATGCTAAGTCTCTTTTTATATTGTACTACTATTTCACTTCTTTCTCAACTTTATTTTTCATTTTTGATACTTTTTGTATCGTTCTTATTTTTCATCATTCTCGTTATATTTTATTATCTGAAACTATTTTTCAAATATACGCTGATAACTTCTGCAACGTAAAAAAACAGACCATATATAGGTTTTTCCCCTACATACAGTCTGGTTCTCTGATTCCATCATTCATTTCTGGTAATAAGTCAATAAATCAGACATTCCATTACTCTTCCGCATCCATCTCCGCCTTAATCTCATCCTCGCAGTCTGCCATTGCCTGCAGTGTCATAGAGAGTAGCTTCTGCAGTTCCCAGCCGAGCTGGTCAGCGCCGCGTTCAATGACTTCTCTGGAGCATCCTGCTGCGAAGCCTTTGCTTTTATATTTCTTTTTCAGAGATTTCAGTTCCATGTCCTTGGTGCTCTTTGACGGACGCATCAGTGCTACTGCCCAGATCAGACCTGTCAGCTCATCGGCGGCGAAGAGAACTTTTTCCATCTCATGTTCCGGTGCTACGTCAATAGTTGCGCCGCAGCCTACTGTGATTCCATAACCATGTGATACGACTGCATGGATCACATCTTCGCCTACGCCTGCCTCGCGGAGCATTTCCGGGGCTTTGAGGCAATGTTCTTCCGGGTAAAGTTCGAAGTCGATGTCGTGGAGGAGTCCTACGATTCCCCAGTATTCTGCATTTTCACCGTAGCCAAGTTCGTTAGCGTACCATTTCATTACTGCCTCTACAGTCAGTGCATGCTGAATGTGAAATGGATCCTTGTTGTATTTCTTTAATAAAGTAAATGCCTCGTCTCTTGTAATTGTCTTCATTATAATGTCACTCCTCGTTTCTGAATCCTAACGCTGTTTTTTAATTCTCTGTCAAGCAGATAAAATCATCCGCTTCGCTACTTGCTCATAACCGAATACTGCTTCGCAGTTTAGCATTTAATTTGAACTTTTATCTCTCAATCTGAATCTGACATACTTCCATAGCTTTCAGTGCATTCTCATGGCTTTTCGGTGTTACGCCTGCGCAGCATTTCGCGTCTACAATGATCGGAACTTCCGGGAGGGATGCTTTAACGAGAAGTGCATTGGAAATTACGCAGATATCTGTACATAAACCTACAAATGTGATGCTTTCAATTCCCTGATCTTCATTCAATTGAACCAGTTCTCCAGCCAAATCTGTAGAACCAAAAGTTTCTTTATCGATCGGTTCTGTTTTTCTGAGTGTGTCTAATTCACTTCTGATCTGCCATCCTTCGGTATCTCTGATGCAGTGCGGTACCGGAAGTTTCTTGCCTTCCTGAGTATCAAGATAATAGGTTTCGTGAGTATCTCTGGTAAAGAATACGGTTCCGTCAAAGTTTTTGATCTTTTCTTCCACATGAGGTACGATTGCTACTGCTTCTTTCGTTCCGAGAGCGCCATCAATAAAATCGTTCTGCATGTCTACAACTACTAATACTTTCTGCATTGTTTTTTCCTTCCGTTTCTATAAGTATTTTTATCACTATACAACAATAAAGTAAATTTGTACAGATTGATTCCTGCTATTTTGCCATAACTTTCTCAAATCTGTATTTCTGCTTAATATCAGGATATTTTTCTCTGTCTACTTCGCTCATAAACATATCATATGGTCTGGCACAAATTTTAAAAGGTGCGTAAAGTGCCTGATAGATCATCAGTTTTTCGCCATTTTCTGTGTGATGGGCGACTGCCAGTATTTTGTAGAGATATTCGGATGTGTCTGCGGATACCCATTCTCTTTTGAAATGCTGCACGATGTCTCCTACGTGGATATCATGTTCCGGTGTTTCGGATCTGTTTGTCTCTTCTGCATCGTCTTCTTCTATTTCAGGTTCTGTGTTGAGTTCCATGTATTCCTCTTTATCAAGCGATACCGGAATTCCAGAACGGCCGTTGATATGCACACCGCCATACCAGGTGCCTGTGACCTCACAAATATCACCTACTTCGTATTCCATGCTGCAGTCATTATTTTTCTTTATGATTCTGATTTTTACCATTTTTATTTTTCCTTTTATCTCTTATCATTTTAAATACATTCACATTTTTATTTCCAGTTTTTCCAAATCTCTGGCTGATATCCTACCGTTGCCTGTTTTCCATTTCTTACAACTGGGACTTTGATGATGCTCTGATTTTCTAGGATTTTCTCTGCCCTATCTTCTTCTGCAATGTAAGTAATAAGAGCCAGCAGATCTTTGTCTTTACTATTAGTATCTATCAGCTTGTCATATCCACCTACTGCCTGGCAAACAGACTGGAATTCACCTTTGCTCAATCCTTTTTCTCTCATATCAATAAACTGATACTTGACTCCACGTTCTTTGAAATATCGTTCTGCTTTCTTACTGTCGAAATTTTTCTTTGTTCCGAAAATCTGTATGTTCATAATGTTCTTCCTTTGTTTTTATTTTACGATCTGTTTGATAAAAGAACCAGACAAATATTCCAAAAACCTGCTTTCCTATTTGTCTGGTTCCATTATTTTTTACATATCATTATTTATTTTTTCTTCTTTTATTACTCCAATTGCATGTCCCAGTATCCTGATCTGTTCCGCGTCAACCATCATTGGTTCGTAATCCTTATTTTGTGAAATTAACAAAATTGTGCTTCCCATCTTCATGAATGTTTTTAATGTAACATTTCCATCCAGTTCCACCGCTGCAATCTGATTATTATCCACCACATTTGTCTGCCGTAAAACAACCTTATCACCATTATCAATTCCTACGCCTGTCATAGAATCTCCACGTACTGTGAGAAGAAATGTCTCATAAGGTGCAGAAAGCCATTCTCTGGGAAGACGGCATGTTTCTGTAATTCCCTCAACCATTTCAATAGGAACTCCTGCGGCTATTTCCGCAAACACAGGGCATGTAACCAGTTCGCTTGCGTTTAAAACTCTTTCTCCCTGTTTTTCCTGAATAATAAATTCCTCCGGCTGTTCATCATCACAGATATAGTGATGTTTTACACCCTTTACCAAATCTTTATACATATACTCTGTTATTCCGGATGCCAGCATGGAAAAATCAAACTTTGGAATGTCTTCTATTTCCGTCCCGGTCTTATCAATAATTTTTAATTCATTCCCATCCGTAATGATTCCATAACACGTTTCAGGACTGACAGCCATATAAGAACGCAGTTGTTCTTCTGCATGATTAATTCCAGATTGATATTGTTTAACTTCAGCCAGAATATACGGCACTTTTCTGTTATTACGATAAATCATAACTGCAATATCTGCAAAACCTGTCTGAGAAAAAGACTGTACTTTCCATTCTATTTCCAACAGTTCTGTTGGATAATGATAAACTTCTCGTAATTCCCGTAATAACCACTGACGAATTTTTTCTTCTTTATTATAGGGATCTGCAATTTTGTCCATAAACAGATAATTCTTTAATGGAATATCTGCCAGACAACGAAACGCTGCCTTTTCCTTCATTTTTAAGAACTCAGGCTCTATACTGGAAATAAAACGCGAAGCTGTTCCATGACAGCTCATATATAATTTTTCTGTTGCTCTTGTCATACCTACATATAACAATTTTCGTTCCATGGTTTCTACATAAGCGGCGTCTTCATTCTCCTGCAATAAATTTGGATTTGGAAGAATTTTTTCTGACAACCCTATCAGAATCACAATCTTAAATTCTAGTCCCTTAATTGAGTGCATAGTCAGAAGTTTTATTGTATCCTCTCCAAAGTTAATTCCCTCCTGTGTAGTATACAACGCTGTTTTTATATTTTTATCCATTTCATTTTGAAATTCTTCCAGAACTCTTTTCGTTCTGGCAACAATAGCAATTTCTTTTGCATCATACCGTTTCAGAAGTTTTCTCAGAAGTCCTTCTGTACCCACTATTTCTTCCTGAATTGTATGATATTGAGTAAAGATCGGATAGCTTCCCTGCTTATCAATTAATGACGGTTTTACAAAATTATCATCATTAACAATATCTGTATCTTCACTAATCAGACTGTATGCCGCCTCTGCAATCTGCGTAGTTGTACGGTAATTCTTTGCGAGAGATGTACTTTTTCCTGTCATATCCAGGCCAATGCTTGTAAAACTCCGTCCTTTTACAAGCCAAGATGTACTGTAAATACTCTGTGCTGTATCTGCCACAAACATAATACTGCTGTAGTCTTTTTCAGATTCATACATTTGCATCAGACATTGCAGCTGAACTCTGGACAGATCCTGACTTTCGTCAATAATAATATGTGTATATTTTTGTATTTTATGATTCCTTAGATATTTTAAAGCATATAATGCCACATCCTGAAAATCACAAAGCCCCTCAGCAAAGCATGCTTTGGTATATACTGCCATCAGTTCATAAATTGCCTGCCTGATTCGACTGTTTTTTTGCAGTTTTTGAGGTCCTTCATTGTTTCCTTTACTTCCTGTTCTGCCGATTCGGTCTGCTGACTGATAACTTTCATATTCCACATAATTACATGCCTTCATCCAGGCAATCTCATTTTTAAGAAAACCCAGATATTTGCTGTCTAAAATTTTAATATCCCCAAAAGTCTTTTTTACACTGTTAAGACTGCGCTGCCATATTTCATTTTCTTTTTGTTTTGAAATAAGCTGTAATTGTTTTTGATTTTCCTTACAAAATGCTTTGAAATAAGAAAACAGTAATTTATCTATGTTCGTTATTTTTACATTTTTCTGTATATCTAATTTATCAAACAGCCCATATTGATCTTCTTCATCAATCTGGCTGTATATATATTCGATATAATTGGTCAGGCTTTTATTATAAGTAACCATCAGGATTTTGTCATTTACATCATAGCAATAATTGTTAAGAAGAAACGAAATCCTATGTACTGCTACCGTTGTTTTTCCAGAACCTGCTACCCCTCTAATAATCGACTGCCCCATAGTAGAGCTTCGAATCAATTTTTTCTGTTCCAGATTTAATTGCATACCTTATCTCCTGTATCTAAAAATGTTTCAAAAATACGTATTTCTTCCTTTTTATTTCTATATATTACCATATACAGCAGTAAGTTACAATGTCGTCATTATGCAATTATATTTCACATTTTTTTCAAATTCTCACCACATATTTCTCACATTTTCTGGTTATATTATTACCTGTACAGAGCAAAGAGTAATTGCAATAAAACTTTTTCTTTTTCATACTTTTGCCGGGAATCGATGAGGTTCCCGGCCTCCTTCTTTTATTCCGTTATTTTTATTCCGTTATTTTTTATTCCGTTAGATTTTCTTTTTAATATGGTTATAGATGTTCAGTCCTTTTGTCTGTCCGTATTTGGAAATGATAGATCTGTAAATCTGCTGTTTTCTGTTTTTGTCTTCTGCATTTTTCTCCACAGTTGTAGAAACATAGTTTACTACTTCCTTTGGCATGCCTGCTTTGTCGAGAACCAATACCAGTTCCTGCTGTAATTTCTTTGTTCCGGCATTCATGTCAATTATCTTTTGTTTTGGCTTTTTTGTA
>ENA-OWRC01001224-OWRC01001224.1-human-gut-metagenome-genome-assembly--contig:-NODE-1224-length-26764-cov-4.961286_pt1 | contig 26764 bp, 20 predicted proteins | sample MGYA00248268_ERZ651895 | MGnify/ENA primary metagenome ERZ651895 (study PRJEB26924, sample SAMEA4378242) | human gut metagenome | biome: human gut; feature: human-associated habitat; material: faeces...
TATTGATATTTACATTTACATCCGCTTTTACAGTAAACGGCCGGAGTAAAAAAATGCTGCTGACCACAAGTGTGAACAGCAGCAGAATTTTACCTCCTTTATTCAGTTTTCTTTTTTCCTTCATTGTTCTCCTTTCGTGTTTCAAAATGAATTTTTGAACTAATCTCCATAACCCATGGTATACCAACAGGTCGTTTCTTTATCTGTCACTGTACATTTCCAGGAATATTTACAAAATCCATCGGCAGACTTCAATGTTAATGTTGCTGTGCCATAACCAACACCTGCAATTTCACCATTGTCATGCACTTTAATAATACTTTCATCACTGCTGGTAAGCGTAAAGTTTTTATCTGCGGCATTTAAAGGTAAAACTTCTTTTGATGACATTACCTGACGCCAATCATACCTGTTTTCCTCAAATCTTGTTTCCAAATCCGGATCCTGCTTTTTCAGATTCGTATACATATCGAACTGGAATGCTGTCACAAGTTTTCTTACTGTTACCGTGTAAGTTGCAGACACGCTCTTATCAGCCTTGGATGTCACGGTAATCACTGCGGTGCCCGCTTTTTTCGGTGTGACTTTACCGGTGGAAGAAACAGATGCAACGCTCTTGTTGCTTGATTTATAAGTAACTTCCCTGCTCTTTAAGCCGGTCATGCTTTTGATTTTGATCTGTGCGGTACCATATTTCTTTTTGTTAGAAATCAGCATCTTTGCACAAACCACATAATATTTACGTCCCATATCCGGATCTGCAATATCTGTTCTTGCAAAAGCAGCAATCTCCCCTGCATCAAATACCGCATCTGGCATGCCGTCAACTACTTCCGGCATTTTATCAAAACTGGATTCCGGTGCAAGTGTTACGCTTGTTTCATCAAGGACGATTTTTTTCTTTCCGGTTGGTGTATAATTTGTGTTGATCGTGTCCGGATTCTTTACTGTTACTTTAAACTTTGCGACTGCCTTTTTATTTACCACGGATGTTACTGTGATCGTTGCCGTTCCGGCTTTCTTTGCAGTTACCTTTCCTTTGGATGAAACTTTTGCTACCTTTTTATTACTGGATGCAAACTTCACACCTTTTGCACTGATGCCTTTTAAAGATTTTACTTTGACTGTGGCTGTCTTTCCGACTGCGATCGTTGCTTTCTTCTTCTCCAGTGTGATCTTAGCGTTCTGCTTCTTCCTGCTGACGGTAACTTTGATCGTTCCCTTTACTTTGGCATTGTAAATGGATGTCACCGTGATCTTACAGGTTCCTTTTTTCTTCGCAGTGATGACACCCTTATTTGTTACCGTCGCAACTGCATTGTTACTGGATTTAAATTTCAGCTCTTTTGACGGTTTGAAGTTTATCTTATCCCCATAAGCGTTTGTTCCGCTTGTCTGAATGTAATCCCCATTCTGCCACATGCCATCGATCGTGAACTTTACATATTCACCTGCATACAAGGTTACTTTGCTGCCAGCCTTGCCGTTGATTTTGAAATCGATCCGATTGGCTGCCTTTGCCGATACTTCTTCCGGCTGTGGTACTACGATGCTGCTGATGCACATGATAAGTGCAAGCATCAGTACGACTGCTTTTTTCCATCCTGCCAGCATTGTGGCACAGGTTCTGTTCTTTCTTCCTCTCTCTCTCATAACTTCTGATTCTCCTTTATCCTTTATTTTTGATTCTTTTACTTACGACGTTGACAAACGAATTGGAAACTTTTATAATATACCTATCAAGACAGCCGGGTGATAAGCAAATACCTATCTGCTCCGGTGAAACAAGTTTATAAGTTACAAAAATAACCGTCAACTTTTCTCAGGAGCTGGACGGTTATTTTTTTGTCTTATCATGGGTATCATTTCTGACACTTCTGACAAGCGTTATGATGGCACATATCATAATAACAAATGTGAACAAGTCACTATATGTAACCATGCTACCACCCCTTTCTCCGAATCTCGGAGCAGATCTAAGTGGTAAAGCCGTCCTTTCGGCTGCCTTGATCAGTATACTATATCTGTTTTCCTTTTCTTTATTATAAACGTCATGTAATGGAAAAGCAACTTTCTCTGATCGAATATCTTCCTATTTATTTGTCAAGGTACAGTTCTTGTATAATGCAGATAAAAGCACAGTTTTCACTTTCATTACCATGGAATATTCTTAAAAGTATCTGTAATGAATAAAAAAGATTGTTTCAGATATGCCGTCTTTACCTATAAAACCGACATATAGAATACCAAGATTGTATTGATGTCTTAATCTTTCATATACGAATTTAGTATAGCAAATTTTTTTTATAAAAAAAGCCCTTTTCATTTATTTAATTTTATTTTTATATTTGTAATTTATTTTTAATATAAAAATGGAAGTTTGATTCGAGCTCCCATTTTTACCATACTTTTATTTCTTTACAGACAGGTTATTATTTAATAGTTGTAACCTTTAAAGAATAATTTTTATCCAAATGCCATCCACTGTACCATTTATAGTCTTTTTTATTAAATGTAATCTTCTGCGTAGTCACTCCTGAAATCTTTAAATCATCCACATATACATATCCGCTGGTCTTTGAGCAGGTACCTGTGACACTGATCCCCTGCCCCAGGTTATATTTCGTTTTTGTGTTAATTTTCGATGTCTGTTCATCCTTATAAACAACATTTTCCAGCGGCATATCATTGATCGTGATCACATAATATTTTCCGGATTTTTTATAGCTGGCTGTTTTCCCAGGCTTACACTCTTTTTCCTTCGCCAGATCCCACAGTGCAACACGCATTTTTTTGCCATCTTTGATCAGCATTACCGTATATTTTGTACGGATATCCCCAACATAATTACCGTTTTTACTATTTTCCAGACCTATCCACGCATCCACATGTACGGTATCTCCATTCTTTTTTAAGGCTGCTGCCGGAACATACACTTTTGCGGACATTTTCATATTTTTCTTTATTTTTGAAGCTTTTTTGTAACCTGCCTGCATAACATAATTGTTATTCATCCACGCTTCATCAGATTCTTTATCTCCATTGAATACAACTTTTGAACGAAGAGCCTTATTTGCGGCTGCAAATGTCTGCTCTGACGGAACAGATGCAAATACACCGATCAGCAATGCTAACACCAGCACTCTTGCCATTAACACAATACTTTTTTTCTGTTTTACCATACGCAAATCCTCCATTTCTCATTCTCCCAATTTCACGCACTGCACCTCATCTTCAAATACAATATCTGCCAATGAAAATAATTACTATCCAGACATGTAAATTATCAAAATCATCGTTATTTTTGATTATTTCATCTGTTTTCTGACCTTTTTGACAAGTTATTGTATTCAAATGAATTTATGCAATATTTATATATGTTTCATCATAATGTGTCAACAAATAAACATCCCAACAGCGTTGTTTTTATGCTAAAAATCCGTTATAATATCATTCTGCGGGAAATCCGTGGAAACACATTCCGAAAGGAGATCTAAAAATGGCTTTTGATGGATTAGTAATATCCAATCTTGTATATGAACTGAATCAAACAATTTTAAATGCAAAGATCAGCAAAATTGCCCAACCGGAAAACGACGAGCTTCTTTTTACCTTAAAAGGAAGTAACGGGCAGTTCCGTCTTGCCATGTCAGCGAGTGCTTCGCTGCCTTTTCTGTATCTGACAGAAACAAACAAACCAAGTCCGCTGACAGCACCAAATTTTTGTATGCTGTTACGCAAGCACATTGCAAACGGGCGGATCATAAAAATTTACCAGCCTCACATGGAACGTATCATTCGTTTTGATATCGAGCACCTCGATGAAATGGGTGATCTGTGCCAGAAAACACTGATCGTGGAACTGATGGGAAAACACAGTAACATTATTTTCTGCAGCTCCGACGGCACGATCATTGACAGCATCAAGCATGTATCCTCCATGATGAGTTCCGTGCGTGAGGTCCTTCCGGGACGGGCTTACTGCATTCCAGCCACGCAGGAGGACAAATTAAATCCGCTTGAAGTTACAGAAGAAGTTTTCATGGAATCTGTCATGAAAAAACCTGTTTCCATCACAAAGGCAATTTATGGCTCTTTTACCGGGATCAGCCCTGTGATTGCAAACGAGATCTGTTACCGTGCTTCGATCGACGGAGATATGCCGGTAGATTCGCTCGATGCAGACGGCAAAAAACATCTGTTCCATAACTTTTCATGGATGATGGATGATGTCAGAAATCACAATTACTGTCCAAACATCATCATGCGCGGCAGGGAACCGATCGATTTTTCCTGTTTTCGTCTGTCCGAATATGTGCACACTGCTCTGGATCAAAAAATTATGCAGAACACGGATCATGCTGACACGAATGCTTATACCATGACGGAATACGATTCGATTTCCAAAGTTCTGGAGGAATACTATGCTTCCAAAAATATTTACACGCGCATCCGCCAGAAATCTGTCGACTTAAGAAAAATTGTGTCCACTGCGTTAGAGCGTAACCGTAAAAAATACCAGCTCCAGCAGAAACAGTTAAAAGATACAGAAAAAAGGGATAAATACAAAGTATACGGTGAACTAATCCACACCTACGGTTACGATTTAGAGGAAGGTGCAAAACAACTGGAAGCGCTTAATTACTATACGAACGAAAACGTAAAGATTCCTCTTGACCCGACCTTAGACGCCAAAGCAAATGCACAGAAATATTTCGATAAATACGGAAAATTAAAACGTACTTACGAGGCACTGACCGACCTGATTGAAGAAACGAAATCTGAGATCGACCACTTAGAGAGCATTGCCACATCTCTTGATATCGCCCTGACCGAGGACGATCTGGTACAGATCAAGGAAGAACTGGTGGAATATGGCTACATTAAGCGGAAACGCACTGACAAAAAAGCAAAGATCAAAAGTAAACCGTTCCATTATATTTCCTCAGACGGCTATCATATGTATGTCGGAAAAAATAATTATCAGAATGAAGAACTGACATTTAAATTTGCAACTGGAAACGACTGGTGGTTCCATGCCAAAGGAATGCCGGGCTCCCACGTCGTTGTGAAAACAAATAACGAGACAGATCTGCCGGACCGTATGTTTGAGGAGGCAGGAAAACTTGCCGGTTATTATTCCAGCGGCAGAGACAGTGACAAGATCGAGATCGATTATCTCCAGAAGAAAAATGTGAAAAAGCCAAACGGAAGTGCTCCGGGTTTTGTGATATATTACACCAACTTCTCACTGACGGTACACCCGGATATCTCCGGTCTGACACTGGTGGAATAAATCAATAATCCAATACGCCATGACCTGCATGCAAAACACTATCATCGTAAGCAATAGAATACACGTTTCGCGAACCAAACCATTATCATGAAAAAAACGCAGCCGTGAATTTTTATACGATTCACGACTGCGTTTTTTTCGCTTACAATGATTGAGTAATTTACGCTTCTTTCCTTTTCTGCAGTAACAAAAATGCGATCACTGCAAAAATCAGGTACGCTGCTATGGAAATAACAGAAGATTCCACACCGAAATCTCCACCTGTCAACAGAAAAGAATCGGTATCAAGAACATAATTATACCAGACCGCACTATCTGCCGCAGATCCGATATGAATCAGTCCTCCGATCATCAGACAATTCCAGATTCCATGCATGAGTGCGGAATACCAGATCGTTCCGGTATAGCAGGTCACCAGAGAAAACAGGATTCCAACGAGACTTCCTGCTATCACTACCTGGATCATTCCGGGAATACTCATTCCTTCTTCAATATGCAGACAGCCAAACAGGACAGATGGAGCGATCACTGCAATTTTCCGGTTCCATGCATATTCCACCGAACTCATAATAATTCCGCGGAATACCGTTTCTTCCACGATTCCAGTTGCCAATCCTAAATATGCAACACTTCCGGCAACAAGCTGTTTTAATGTTTCTGCTTCTAAGGTTGATTGCTGCCACGTTCCTGCAAATAACTGGTATATCAGAATCACCAACAGTGGCATTGCAAAAGCGGCGATGATCCAAAACGGATACAGATCCGGTTTCCCGATCTTAAAATCTGCCATTGGTATTTTTAACATTTTTTTACAGATCAGAAAGACTCCTCCAAGTACCAGACCCACATATAAAATTCCAGTGAAAATATTTCCTGTCACCGCTGACATTCCGCCTGCCACCAGCATATTTCCGATCAGAAGTGCCAAAAGCTGCGAAAATGCCAGAAGACAAAGTGCAAGAATACTTATGCCTGCTGCCTTTGTTCCACTAAATTTTGTTTGTTTACTACTGCTCATATCTGCTCCTTTTTCCTTTGCCGGCAAATGTTCTGATTTATTTTACATTTCCAATCGTTTCATCTCTGTATAAGCAAGTAAAAACGGACCAACGCCCTTTGCGTCATCCTTAACGACCGGTTCGGACATATAATAATCAAAAGTTCCGGAACGTCTGTTCGCACCGCCTAGTCCTGCAACCAGACAGATTCCGTCTAAATGAAGTTCACCATTCTCATCTTCCGATAAGTACTTCTCACAAATACCGTGAAATGCCTTCTCGCCATAGGTACGATAACTTTCCGGAAGGAATCCAAGGCGCACACCTTTTAACAGTGCATATGCCATGATCGAGCTTCCGCTTGTCTCAAGATAATTGCGATCCATGCCGCCGACATTTACAACCTGATACCACATACCGCTCTCATCCTGATATTTTAACATAGAGTCCATCAGCTCCACAAAAATCTGTTTCATTTTCTCATATGGTTCCCCGACAGATGCATCCGCTTTGTCCAACGTGTCGAGCAGAGCCATGGAATACCATCCTAATGCGCGGAGCCAGAAATTCTGGCTGAGACCGGTTACCTTGTCACACCAGAACATTTCTCTTGAGGAATCATATGCGTGATAATAAAGTCCTGTTTTTGGATCGCGCATATTCTTTACCACATTAAAAAACTGTGAAAAAATATCGTCATATTTTTTTTTGTCATGAAAACGCGTCTCATATTCCATGTAAAACGGCTGGCACATATAAAGGCCGTCTAACCAGACCTGATTCGGATAAATATTTTTATGCCAGAAATTTCCTTCTTTTGTACGAGGCATTTTCTGGATCTGACTGTAAACAAGATCGATTGCCTTGCGGTATTTCTCTTTTCCTGTCAGGTCATAAAGTTCAAACAACGTCTTACCTGCGTTTACATTGTCAATATTTAATTCTTCCACCGAATATCCTTCGATCGAACCATCCTCCATGACCTTGCAGTCAATAAAATGATCCGCAAATGAAAAATATTTTTCATCTTTTGTGATGGCATACATCTCTAAAATTGCCTTGATCATACATCCATCGATGTAATTCCAGGTTGATTTTTTCCCCTGTAAAATCTTTTCAATGTTCCAGATTGGACGATCCGGCGTACTCTTTTCTAAAAGTTCATCGATGTATTTTTCAATCTTATCCATACTGTTTTCTCCTTCTCCCGTGTGTTTTGTCCCCTTGTATTATGAGCTGATTCACACAAATCACTTTACTCTTATCATAGCTTATATAATCCAGTTTGTAAATATTTTTTGTAAGCGCTTACAAACTTTATTATAATTCACTAAAATATTTTGTCGCAAACAGCCTTTTCATTCTGCACCGAAAATTTAAAGTTTATGTATCACTTGTTGCGGATATTACTTGCTTTTTTGACAAAAAATGCATGTTTAGCTGCTGTAATATTTCACATACTATCACTGAACAAAACAAAACGTGATCAAAAGCACCGCAGCAAAGTACAAACGCCGCGGAACCTATGATTAACGCGGCGTTTGTTCAAATCATACAAATGATACCTTATAAAACAAAAGATGTATCACACACTAAAGGAGGAAACTATTATGGCAAGTCGTTCATCTAACAGAGCAGCAGTTCCTGAAGCAAAAAGTGCATTAGACCGTTTCAAATATGAGGTAGCAAGCGAGATCGGCGTACCTTTAAAGGACGGTTACAACGGTGACCTTACTTCCAGACAGAACGGTTCTGTCGGCGGTTATATGGTTAAGAAAATGATCGAGGCGCAGGAGAGACAGATGTCAGGCAAATAATTTTGCCACAAATAATTTTGCCACAAATAATTTTGCTGCAAATAATTTTTGCTGTAAATGACGGTTCTTCGAGCCACTAAGATCTATGATCCGTAAGGATCTATGCCTTTGGGCACACAAAAACGGGAGCTTTCCTATGGAAAGCTCCCGTTTTTGTAACCGTATTATTATTTCCAATTTACAGGCAGTATGTAAATGAAATCTATCATGAAATCAATTTTTAAAGATTGAGCCTGCTCTTCTGATCTTCAAAGAAAATTTCCAGATAGTGCTGCAGGTTTATATTTTCTTCCTCGCATAGTTCCGGGTCTGTCGCAAGCAGATCCTGCACCTCCTCAGATGCCTGCTGTAATACAGACGCATCCTGATAGATATCCGCCAGTAAAAACTGCATCTCACCGGACTGGCGGATGCCAAAGAAATCTCCCGGTCCGCGGAGTTTTAAATCTTCGCTTGCAATCTTAAATCCATCGTTGGATTTATTTAAAATATCAAGCCGCTTCATGGAATTTTTGCTGTCTGAGGCATTGACCATAATACAATACGACTGGGCATCTCCTCTTCCGACACGTCCTCTTAGCTGGTGAAGCTGTGCAAGCCCGAACCGTTCTGCATTCTCGATCATCATGACCGTCGCATTCGGCACATTGACCCCGACCTCGACAACCGTTGTGGAAACAAGTACCTGGATCTCATTTTTTACAAACTGATCCATGATCTTATTTTTCTGCTCTGCTTTCATCTGCCCATGTAAAACGCCGATCACAATGTCTTCCGGCAGTTCTTCCCGCAGACGTTTTGCATAATCGGTGACATTTTCTGCTTCCATATTTTCACTCTCTTCCACTAACGGACAGATCACATATGCCTGATGTCCCGCCCGTATTTCATGTTCGATAAAAGCATATGCCTTGGGGCGGTATCTCCGGTCAACCACACAGTTTTTGATTGGAAGCCGTTTTGCCGGGACTTCATCAATCACAGAAATATCCAGATCACCGTAAATAATAATTGCCAAAGTACGCGGGATCGGTGTTGCACTCATGACAAGCACATGCGGTTCTGTTCCTTTTCCGGCAAAAGTCTCCCGCTGACGCACTCCAAAACGATGCTGTTCATCGGTGATCACGAGCGCAAGATTCTGATAGATTGCTTTCTCCTGAATCAGCGCATGTGTCCCAATGATCATAGCATTCGAATAAACCTCTAGTGCCTCATATGCACGGCGTTTCTGTTTTGCCGTCATGGAACCTGTCAGAAGCACGATCGGAATATGGAGTCCAAACTGTTCACACATGCTCTGATAGGACTCATAATGCTGTCTTGCAAGCACCTCCGTCGGTGCCATGATTGCAGACTGGTAGCCATTGTGGGCGGTATCTGCCATCGCAAGAAACGCAACGATCGTTTTACCGGAACCTACATCACCCTGGATCAGACGCTGCATGACCGTCTCGGAACGCATATCGCGTTTTACATCCGCAAGTGCCTTTTTCTGTGCGTTGGTAAGTTCATAAGGCAGCTGCTCTATCAGTTCATCTGTAAAATCATCTTCCGCAAAAACAAACTCGTTTTTTTCTTTAACGTGCTTTTCCTTCTGATACTGCATGCTTAGAATAAAAAGGAAAAATTCGTCAAACACAAGCCGCCTTCTCGCAGTAATGAGTGTCTCCATATCCTCCGGGAAATGGATCTGGCGGATGGCATAATTATACTCACAAAGACCGTATTTCTCGCGGATGGCATGCGGCACATAATCCATAAACAAATGTTCGTCTCCAAGTGCCGCACGCACCGTCTTTGTGACAAGGTTATTGGAAAGCCCATTTGTCAGTGTGTATACCGGCAAAAACACCTGTTCCATGGAAGCATACTGTTCTTCGGTAAACATTGCTGCCTGTTCCATGACAAGTATTCCATTCTTTTTATTGACTTTTCCATAAAAAATGTAAATACTGCCGACTTTTAAATTATTTTTCATATAAGGCATCCGGTACCATACCAGCTCTAAGGAGGCTCCCATCTCACTGATCGTCGTAACTGTGATCTGCATGGTGCGCACCTTCCGCACTACCGGTGTTCTTGTGATCCGTCCAAGAACCGCCGCCTGTTCCCCGTCGAGTACCTCATCCACATGTTTTGCCTGCGGATACTGTATATATGTCCGGGGATAATGAAGGAGTATATCACCTACGGTGTATACTCCTATCTTATGAAATAATTCTTCTGTTTTGGCGCCGACACCTTTAATTTCTCTTAAAGGGGAATTGCGATCCATTTTTACTCCATTCTTATTCTACTGAAATCACATAATAGTAGATCGGCTGTCCGCCATAGTGAACCTCGATCTCGACATCCGGGAATGCCTCTCCGATCTTCTCACCAAGTGCATTGGCGTCTTCTTCCTTCGTGTCCTCACCGTAATAAATGCTGACGATTGCAGAATCTTCATCGACTAACTGTTTCATCATATCCATAACCGTCGGCTCTAAATTCTGTCCTACGGAAAGAATACCGGAATCGCCGATACCCATAAAGTCATCCTGTTTGATCTCTTTGTCATCGATCACCGTATCACGGACTGCATAGGTAACCTGACCGGTCTTTACCATGGAGATTTCAGAACTCATGCGCTGCTCGTTATCTTCCGGTGTACTGTCAGGAATGTAATTGATCAGCGCAGTAATACCCTGTGGGATCGTCTTTGTCGGGATGACAATGATCTTTTTATCCTCCACAAGGGATGCTGCCTGATTTGCCGCAAGGATAATGTTCTTGTTGTTTGGCAAAATAAATACCGTCTTTGCATTTACTTTTTCAATGGCATTTAACATATCCTCGGTACTTGGGTTCATGGTCTGACCACCCTCAATGATGTAATCGACACCAAGACCTTTAAAGATCTCGTTGATTCCCTCACCGATGCTGACGGAAATAAATCCCATCTCTTTTGGAGGTTCTGCCGGTTTTTCCTCTTTTTCCTCCGGAATGCCGGCTGACTGCATCTCTTTTTCTTTCAGGGCGGAAATCTTCTCATCACGCTCTAACTTCATATTTTCAATGATGATTGTAGTCAGGGAGCCATAGGTCAGTCCTCTCTGCATTGCAAGTCCCGGATCGTTGGTATGTACATGTACCTTTACGATCTCATCATCTGCGACAACAACAATGGAATCACCGATCGTCTCCAGATAAGACTTAAACTCATTCTCCTGCTGCAGTGTGATCGGCGTATCAAGCATAATAAGGAACTGTGTACAATATGCAAATTTGATCTCCTGATTTGCCTGTGCTTCAATATTGTAGGATGTTCCTGTACTTTCCGGTGCCTTTTTCACCGCCTGAGTTTCCTCGATGGTGTAATCCACTTCTTTGCCGAGCAGTGCATCCATTGCACCTTTCATAACCTGCATCAGACCCTGTCCGCCGGAATCCACAACTCCCGCCTGTTTTAAAACAGGAAGCATCTCCGGTGTGAGATCTAACACGCGGTCACCTTCCTTGATGACTTCTTCACAGAAATATACCAGATCTTCTGTATCATCACAAAGTTCTAACGCACGGTCAGACATGCCTTTTGCCACAGTCAGGATTGTTCCCTCTTTTGGCTTCATAACAGCTTTGTATGCTGTCTCAACGGCCTTCTGGAAAGAATCTGATAAAATCTGTACGTTGATCTCATCATATTCTGCGATCACCTTTGTAAAACCACGGAACAACTGTGAAAGAATAACACCGGAGTTACCTCTCGCTCCTCTTAAAGAACCGGATGAAATAGCTTTTGCCAATGCTTTCATCTCTGGTTTTTCCAAAGCACTTACCTCTCTTGCCGCTGACATGATCGTCATTGACATATTTGTACCGGTATCACCATCCGGAACCGGGAATACGTTCAGCTCGTTGATCCATTCTTTCTTTGCATCCAGATTCTTTGCTCCGGCAAGAAACATCTTCGCCACAAGCTCAGTATTTATCGTAGTGATTTCCACCTTCTATGTCCTCCTTAATCAATTACACGCACGCCTTCAACGTAAATGTTAATTTTTTTGATTTCCAGTCCGGTAAACTCTTCTACTTTATATCTTACCGTCTCTATTAAATTATCGGAAACCGTACTGATGCTGACGCCGTAGGATACGATCACGTGAAAATCGATCGTAATCTTATTATCCTCGTCAATCGCTACATTAATACCATGTGTCAAATAATCTTTTTTCAGTAACTTCACCAGACCATCTTTCATGTTAACTGCAGCCATACCTACGATTCCAAAGCACTCTACAGCTACAGATCCTGCATAGGTTGCAATCACTTCCGGGTCTATTGAAACTCTTCCCAACTGGGTATCCATATGTCCATTCATATACGTTCCTGCTCCTTTCAAAGCCATATTAACGCTAGTTTATTGTCTATTATAACCGCTTTTTACCAAAATTCCTAGTCCTGTTTACTATTTTTAATATTTTTTTTAAAATTTGCTTGCAATATAAAAATGAATCTGTTAGAATAAACATGTTGTGAGTCTGATAGTACAGGCAGACTTAGTGAATTACAAGGAGGTGCAAAACTATGGCAAAATGTGCAGTTTGTGGAAAGGGCGCTCATTTCGGAAATAATGTCAGCCATTCTCATAGAAGATCAAATAGAATGTGGAAATCAAACATCAAGCGTGTGAGCTGTAAAGTAAACGGAACACCTAAGAAATTATATGTATGTGCTTCCTGTTTGAAATCCGGCAAAGTTGAAAGAGCTTAATTTTGAACACTGAAAAAACTGTCGTATCCGATTTGATATGGCAGTTTTTTTGTGTCTGGATTTTCCACTGAAACAAAAAATCCAAAAGACCGGATCTGCATTCCAGTCTTTTGGATTTTTCCTTTTTCCTATTTTACCTTAACCTTCCATGTATAATATTGCGTATTCTTGAAAGTCTTTGATTTTTTATTTACCTTTACATTTTTACTTGCGTCAATTCTTACATAATAAGTTTTTCCGCTCTTTAATGCCTTTTTCCCGAATTTTCTGATAGTTGCACTTGTCTTTTTGCTGTTATAGGTTCCAACCTTTTTGTAACCAGAGTTCTGTTTATCGGAAATATATACCGTATAATTTGATGCGCCTTTCACTTTCTTCCAGTTTAACTGAATCTTTTTTTTGGAAGTCTTTACAGACAGTTTGACTACAGCAGAATGGGAGTCCGCCACACTGGCGGCATATAGTGTGGAGCTATGGTCCAATCCAATCGAGCCGGAAAATAAGACACCAATCCTGTGGGCCCGCATGGTAGACGCTATGGCGCAGGACAGCGATGATGCGGCAACAGCAGATGGCGAGACGTATGTAGCAGGTGAAACACAGAATGTCAGTACAGGAACCGGCACCGCTGCAGCGAACGATGATGAGGTGCAGGATAGCACCGCTGCGACCGATGGTGGGACACAGGACGGCATAACAGCGACCGGCGGAAAAGCGCAGCACGGCGATACCGCGGCAACAGCAGACAGCGAGATGCCTGCGACCGGCGAAACGCAGATCGACACTGCTACAGAATCTGCGGCAGCAACAGCTCCTCAAATTCCGGCCCTGATGACAGAAGTGACCGACTCCGTTTATGAAGCATACGCGCAGAAATCGGATGTGTTTACCGGTAAGCTGGCGGGACACGACCGCTTAAGCCGCGCAGAAAACGCAGCGCTGACGGCAGTTCTTTCGCAGAAGGAGTACGGTGACAAGACGCTTTGCCTGCAGAACATGGCGAAGTATGACAGCAACGCAAATGAAAGCTTTCTGCTGATGTTTGAGAGCACGCCGTTGACAGCGCGCGGGCGGATTTCCGGCGATCTCTGGTATTATGACGGCGAGTCGGCAAGGCTTCTGGAAAAAGGAATCGTCGTAACCGAACTGCAGCAGGTGACGGGAATTGGGAATCCGTTTGTTATTCTGGAAACGGAAGTCTCCGGCAAAAAACAGGCGGCTGTCTGGACGGTAAAAGATCAAAAGTGCGAAAAGCTTCTGGAGGATGCCGAGACGATCGAAGCGACAAAGGACGGCGTTTGTACGTTTTATCCTGTAGAGAAGACTGTGTACGATCCGCTTGTTTCGGAATGGGACAGTGCAGAAGAGACGATTCCTGTTTATTATGAAAGAACAGCGGACGGATTTGCAGAGCGTTCGTATCGGGAGCTGACAGCGTCGGAATATTTGGCGTATGTGTCTGCAGAGGATTCGGATGAAGAGGCACAGGCGTGGAAGGAAAAGCTGGAAGAGCAGTTCTACACGCAGACGGATGAAAATACAGAATATACCTATTGGTTTTATGCAATTGGGGAGGACAAAATTGCCTATCGCTGCAGAGAAGCCGGGCAGTCGGTCGGACAGGAAGAAGGAATCGATCATGCGGTTGCGAAGTACAGCTGGTGTATCAGCAGCCTGGATCAGGGAAAGCTGACCAAAGCATCGGAGACGATCAGCGGGGATGGATTTTTCTTTCCGTCGAGATTGGAGCAGGAAGAAGCGCTGGAGAGCCTGGAGGATATTCCAAACGAATTTACGAAAAACCGGTTGGATAAAGTGCAGAAAACAGCCCGCGCGGCGGTTAGTCAGGCGGTTGCACAGATTCTGGAGGTACAGGAGTACCCGGACGATGCGCTGTGTTTTGCAGAGACGGCGGATTACGATGGGAATGGCAAAAAAGAAACATTTGCGGCGATCGGCAGGTATGACGGAGCGTTCGGCGCGCCGGTATGCGACCTGTGGTTTGTCGGCGCGGACGGCGCAGTTTTGGAAGAAGAGAATTTTGCCTTTAAGGAGCTGGAAAAGCTGGGAAGCGCCTTTGTGCTGTATCGTGGCTACGAAGTGTCCGGCGTCAGCGACATGCTGTTTGGTGTGCAGGAGCAAGGAGCAGTGCGCCTGTTAAAACAGATGGGGCACTTTGAGCTGGATGATGACGGCGATCTGATGGCATGGACTGCCGGGACAGAAGCCGCGCCGGGATATTATGACATCAGCCTGCGCACACTGACAGAGTATCGATTAGAAGAAATCCGTGAAAAAGAGCTGTTACAGTATAAAAACGGCAAAGCAGTGTTAAAGAGTATCCTGCGGCAGGTTGGATCAGATTCCGGGAAAATACAGATTTTATCCGGGGAAAACGATAGGATTCATGTCAACTTTTCGGACGCGGAAGGAAGCTGGTACGAGACATGGAAAGTGGAAAACGACAGACTTGTACTGACAGACAGCGGAGAAGGCAGTGTAAAAGAGGTTCATGAAAGCGGTGATGTGTCCGGACAAAACGCAGTCAGTCAAAACAGCGCTGTATCTGACCGGGAAGCAGACAGCATCAGTGAAAACAATGCGGCAGCATCCGACAGGACAGGCAGCATCGGCACGAGGTCTGTGACAAAGAGCGGGCAAAAGTCAGAAAACGGGACAGAAAGCCCTGCCTTCGACTTCTCTGCGCCCGATGGGACAGCAAAGGAAACCCAGACAGAACAAGAATAGGAAATTACAAAAATATGGCATTTGCACATTTGCACGTCCATACAGAGTACAGCCTGCTGGACGGTTCCAATAAAATCAAAGAATATGTAAAACGAGTCAAGGAGCTGGGCATGACGGCTGCGGCGATTACCGACCATGGCGCAATGTACGGTGTGATCGATTTTTACCGTGCGGCGCGGGCAGAGGGTATCAATCCGATTTTGGGCTGTGAGGTCTATGTTGCGCCCAATTCCCGTTTTGACCGGGAGATTACCGGCGGGGATGACCGGTATTACCATCTGGTGCTTCTGGCGGAAAATAATACTGGTTACGCGAATCTGAGCAAAATCGTCAGCCGCGGTTTTACGGAGGGTTACTATTACAAGCCGCGTGTCGATATGGAGGTTCTGGAGGAATTTCACGAGGGAATTATTGCGCTGTCTGCGTGTCTGGCAGGTGAAGTGCCGCGCTATATCCAGAAAGGACTGCCGGAGGAAGCAAAAAAATGCGCATTAAAGTATCAGTCGATTTTTGGGAAGGATAATTATTTTCTGGAACTGCAGGATCATGGGATCCCGGAGCAGCAGACCGTAAACATGGCGCTTTTACAGATGTCGCGAGAACTGGACATTCCGTTAGTATGCACGAACGACGTGCACTACACCTATGTGGAGGACGCAAAGCCCCACGATATCCTTCTGTGTATCCAGACCGGCAAAAAGCTTTCCGACGAAAACCGGATGCGTTACGAGGGCGGTCAGTATTTCGTCAAAAGCGAAGAAGAGATGAAGGGACTGTTTCCCTATGCGTGGGAGGCAGTGGAAAATACACAGCGAATTGCAGACCGCTGTCATGTGGAAATCGAGTTTGGTAAGACGAAGCTGCCGCATTTTGATGTGCCGGAGGGCTATGATTCTTGGGGATATTTGAATAAGCTGTGCACTGACGGCATGAAAGAGCGCTATCCGGAGGACGACGGCACGCTGCAGAAGCGCCTGGAATACGAGCTGGGTATTATCAAGCGCATGGGATATGTGGACTATTTCCTGATCGTGTGGGATTTTATCAACTATGCCAGAGAAAACGGTATTCCGGTAGGACCTGGACGTGGAAGTGCAGCTGGAAGCATCGTTTCCTACTGCCTGCATATCACGAATATTGATCCGATCCGTTATAGCCTGCTGTTTGAGCGTTTCCTGAACCCGGAACGAGTTTCCATGCCGGATATCGATATCGACTTCTGTTATGAACGCAGACAGGAGGTCATCGATTATGTCGGACGCAAATATGGAAAAGAAAAGGTTGTGCAGATTGTCACATTCGGTACGCTGGCGGCAAAGGGTGTCATCCGCGACGTCGGGCGCGTCATGGATCTGCCGTATTCCTTTGTGGATTCGATTGCAAAAATGATTCCGAACGAGCTGAACATGACGATTGATAAGGCACTGTCAATGAACGCAGAGCTGCGCAAGCTCTACGAGAGCGATGAACAGGTGCACGTGCTGATTGATATGAGTAAACGGCTGGAGGGATTGCCGCGCCACACCTCGATGCACGCAGCAGGGGTTGTGATCTGCCCGGAGGCGGCAGATCATTTTGTACCGCTTTCACGGGGGTCGGATGGTTCGATCACAACGCAGTTTACGATGACGACGCTGGAAGAGCTCGGACTGTTAAAAATGGACTTTCTGGGGCTTCGAACCCTGACAGTAATCGACCACGCGGTCAAGATGATTGAGCATGACACCGGTGTGAAGCTCGATATGGAGCATCTGGATTATAACGATAAAAAAGTGCTGGATTCGCTCTGCACCGGCAGGACGGACGGCGTGTTCCAGCTGGAAAGCGGCGGGATGAAAAGCTTCATGAAGGAGCTAAAGCCCCAGAACCTGGAGGATATCATCGCGGGTATTTCCCTGTACCGTCCCGGGCCGATGGACTTTATTCCAAAATATATTAAAGGAAAAAACAATCACGACGAGATCACCTATTCCTGTCCGGAGCTGGAACCGATCCTGTCTCCGACCTACGGCTGTATCGTGTATCAGGAGCAGGTTATGCAGATTGTGCGCGACCTCGGCGGCTACACGATGGGACGAAGCGACCTGGTTCGCCGTGCGATGAGCAAGAAAAAGCAGTCTGTCATGGAAAAAGAACGGGCGAATTTCGTTTACGGCAATCCCGAGGAGGGCGTGCCCGGCTGTGTGGCCCGGGGCATTCCGGAAAAGGTCGGTCTGGAAATTTACGCGGAAATGATGGATTTTGCAAAATACGCGTTCAACAAGTCCCACGCCGCATGCTACGCGGTTGTCGCTTACCAGACGGCTTACCTGAAATATTATTATCCGGTGGAATTTATGGCGTCCCTGATGACTTCTGTAATCGATAACCCCGGAAAAGTGGCGGAATACATTCTGGTCTGCCGCCAGATGGGAATCGCGATTCTGCCGCCGGATATCAACGAGGGAGAGCCGGGATTTTCGGTATCGGGAAAATCAATCCGGTACGGGCTGACTGCGATCAAGGGTGTAGGACATCCGGTTGCGGACGCGGTGATCGCAGAGCGGAAGCTGCGGGGCGTGTTCAAAAACCTGCAGGATTTTCTTTCCAGAATGTCCGATACGGAAGTCAATAAGCGCAACGTGGAAAACTTCATCAAAGCGGGTGCATTCGATAGCCTTGAGGGAACACGCAAGCAGTTTATGAGCGTATTTGTGCAGCTGATGGATCAGAATCAGCAGAATCGGAAAAATAATATGGCGGGACAGCTTTCCTTATTCGATCTGGTGGACGAGTCGGAAAAGAAAAACTATGAAATCCGCTTCCCGGATGTCGGGGAATATTCGAAGGAAATTCTTCTGACCTTTGAAAAAGAAGTGCTCGGTGTGTATGTCAGCGGGCATCCGCTGCAGGAATACGAGCAGCTCTGGCGCAGGAATATTTCTAATACAACGGCAGATTTTATGCTGGATGAGGAGACAAACAGCGTCCATATTCAGGACGGAGCAAAGGCGGTTATCGGCGGAATTATTGAGGAAAAGAAGATCAAATATACCAAAAACGATAAGGTGATGGCGTTTTTACAGGTGGAGGATCTGGTTGGAACGATTGAAGTTATCGTTTTCCCGAAAACCTATGAGCAGTACGGCAGCAAGCTGATGGAGGATGAAAAGGTTCTCCTGCGGGGGCGCGTTTCCGCAGAGGAGGACAAAGACGCGAAGCTGATCTGTGAATCCGTGCAGACCTTTGACGAAATCCCCAAAAAGCTCTGGATTAAATTTCCGACGATGGAAGCCTATCAGCAGCAGGAAAAAAAGCTGCTTTCGGCAATCGCAGCTTCCGACGGCAAGGATACCGTGGTGATTTATGTGGAAAATCCGCGCGCGATGAAGCAGCTTGGGGCGAATCAGACCGTTCATGGGGACGAGGCACTTTTAAAGCAGCTGGAAGAGCTGTTTGGAGAAGAAAACGTAAAGCTGATGTAAGTTTCACAAAACCATTGAAAAGAAAGCCCGTTTCGATTAAAATAAAAAATGGTTTTACGGATTTTGAAATCTTAAGATTGAAGTCCAGCCCGCAGCGGCAGACAGGAGGAACAATGGCAGCTAAGATAAAGACAATTGGAGTTCTTACAAGCGGCGGAGATGCGCCGGGTATGAATGCGGCAATCCGTGCGGTTGTTCGGAAAGCGATTTGCAACGGCGTCAAAGTAAAAGGCATTAAAAAAGGCTATCAGGGCCTGTTAAATGAAGAAATCATAGATATGGATGCCCGCAGTGTTTCGGATACCATCCAGAAGGGCGGTACGATTCTGGGAACTGCGCGTTGTCTGGAATTTAAGACCGAAGCCGGACAGAAAAAGGGCGCGGAGATCTGCCGCAGACACGGCATCGACGGTCTGGTTGTTATCGGCGGCGACGGCTCTTACAGAGGTGCGCAGGCGATGTCCAGACTTGGGATCAATACGATCGGTCTGCCGGGCACGATCGATCTGGATATTGCATGTACCGAATATACGATCGGTTTCGACACGGCAGTCAATACCGCGATGCAGGCAATCGATAAGGTAAGGGATACTTCATCTTCACATGAACGTTGCAGTATTATCGAAGTAATGGGCAGAAATGCCGGTTATATCGCACTGTGGTGCGGCGTCGGCACCGGCGCGGAGGATATCCTTCTTCCTGAAAAGTACGACTATGACGAGCAGCAGCTGATTAACAATATTATCAACAACCGTAAAAAGGGCAAAACTCACCATCTGATCATCAATGCAGAAGGTATCGGTCATTCTACTTCCATGGCGAAGAGAATTGAAGCGGCAACGGGTGTGGAAACCAGAGCAACCATCCTGGGGTACATGCAGCGAGGCGGCAGCCCGACCTGTCTGGATCGTTATTATGCTTCTATCATGGGCGCTTATGCGGCAGACATCCTCTGCGCAGGCAGCTCGAACCGTGTTGTGGCTTACAAACACGGCGAATTTGTAGACTATGATATCGAGGAAGCGCTTGCGATGCAGAAAGAGATTCCCGAATATCATTATCAGGTCAGCAAAGCGCTGGCCACCTGACGATACAGGACGCAAAGGGGCGGCTGCACACGAAACGTGTGTGGCCGTTGTGCGTTTTCATAAAGATCAACGGAGGAACCTGCATGATTACTGCAGCATCCAACAGCCGGATCAAAAGGCTGGTACAATTGAATCAAAAGTCGAAGCTGCGCAGAACGGAGGACGTTTTTCTGGCAGAGGGTGTGAAGATGTTTCTGGAAGCACCGAGAGAGCAGCTGCAGGAGGTCTATGTTTCGGAATCCTTTCTGGAAAAGTGCAGCTGCAGGGAGCATATGGAAGAGGTTGGCTACGAAGTTGTTTCCGACAGCGTTTTTTCTAAAATATCGGATACCTGCACGCCACAGGGCGTTTTATGCGTGCTGAAACAGTTTCACTATAATATAGAAGAAATGCTGCGGGACAAAGCACCGCTGTTTCTGCTTCTGGAAAATATACAGGATCCCGGCAACCTCGGTACGATGCTGCGAACCGGTGAGGGCGCAGGCGTTTCCGGGATTATCATGAGCCGGGATACAGTCGATTTGTACAACCCGAAGGTTATCCGTTCGACGATGGGCAGCATCTACCGCGTTCCGTTTTATTATGCGGACGATTTTGCGGCGGCGGTTCATCAGGTACAGCAGGCGGGTGTCAGCGTATACGCGGCGCATCTGCGCGGGAAAAATTCCTATGCCTGTCAGGATTACACAAAGGGGACGGCATTTCTGATCGGTAACGAGGGCAACGGCCTGCGGGAAGAGACTGCAGAGCTTGCGGACTGTTATATCCGAATTCCGATGGAGGGCAAAGTGGAGTCGTTAAATGCAGCGGTGGCGTCTTCGATTCTGATGTATGAAGCGCATCGGCAGAGGGCGATTTGAAAGAAGGTCGAAGCTTGAAAAATAACATTTTTCAAGCTCGAGATTTGTGTCTGCGCGCACTTGACACAAACTCGACATGCGCAAAAAGTGTGCGCAGAAATGAGAGGCACAGATGAAAATCGGTTTTATCGGACTTGGAAATATGGCGCAGGCGATGATTGGAGGAGTTTTGAGAAATCACCTGGCTGTGCCGGAGGAAATTTACGGTTCTGCAAAAACGGCGGAGACTGAAAGCAAAGTACATGAAATGTTTGGCATCACGGTGACAGGCGATAACTTGGAAACCGCGCGGCAGGCAGAGCTTTTGATTCTTGCCGTAAAGCCGCAGTTTCTGGAGAAAGTGATCGGACAGATTAGCGACATTGATCTGACCGGCAAGACGATTCTGAGCATTGCGGCAGGCAAAAGCCTTGCGTGGCTGGAAGAGCAGTTCTGTGCGCCGCTTCCGTTTGTGCGTGCGATGCCCAATACGCCGGCACTGGTCGGGGAAGGCTGTACCGGAGTCTGCTATGGCAGCAGGGTAACTCCTGAGATGAAAGAAAAAACGGCGGCTGTCCTGGACAGTTTCGGCAAGACGGTTGAGCTTCCGGAACGTCTGATGGATGTGCTGACCGGCGTCAGTGGCTGTGCGCCTGCCTGGATTTTTATGCTGATCGAGGCGATGGCGGACGGTGCAGTTGCGGAAGGCATGCCGCGAAGCCAGGCATATGAATGCGCTGCACAGGCTGTGCTCGGCAGCGCGAAGCTGATGCTTGAGACCGGAAAGCATCCGGGAGAGTTAAAGGATATGGTCTGCTCCCCGGCAGGCTCCACGATTCAGGCAGTACGCGTTTTAGAGGAAAAAGGCTTCCGCGGCGCAGTGACCGATGCGGTCATCACTGCGGTGGAAAAGTCCAGAAGCCTGTAAAATAGTTTGTTACAAAAATGTTAAAAACAGGAATAAAGGAAGATCTGATGGAAAAAATAATCCCGTCAGGTCTTCTTTTTTTATAAAAAATCGAAAAAACCGCAGAAAATGGCTGTCCTTTTTATGAAAAGAGAATTTACTATGTTAAAGCGGCATTTGTTGAAAACTTTGAAAAATAGTAAGAAAAAGGCGATGATTTCGGAGGTTTGTTGTAAAAATATCACAATAGAAGAAAAACTTTTGTGGGGAACTAACGGAAATTTGTGGTTCCGGGTGAACGGCTTGACATTTGATTGTAATATTGCTATCATATCATGCGTAACAATTGTTAATAAGTTTGTAACAATTGAAACAGCTCTGTAACAGGGAGCGTCCCACAAAAAGCTCCTGAATTTCACCGGCAGAATGGCTGGGGAAGCAGAGTAAGATTTATGGAGGTAAGAATGAACGGAAAAGGCAGAAAGTTGTTTCGTAGTGCAGTCGGCATTTTAACATCTGTTATGATGATGGGTGCATATACGACAACCGCTATGGCAAGTGGTATCGGTGTCATTGATGCGAAAGACATGCTGGACATTCATGCAGAAGCAAATACAGCGTCTGCGGTGATTGGTCAGGTCATGGAGGACGGTCATGTGGCGATCCTTGCAAAGTACAACGACTGGGTGCAGATCCAGGCGGGAGAAATTGCAGGATGGGTACCGGCTGAAAATCTGGTCGAGACAGAGATTTCCAACGAAGAGGCTGTTGCAGCCAATGAGCAGGTGATCGCTGAACGGACAGGAGAAACAGCATCCGAAGATGAATTCTTTGCAGAGGAAGAAGTACAGCAGGATGAAACAGCAGCTTTACAGGCAGAGGCGAGTGAAGCAGCACAGAATGAGATAGAAGAAGTACAGGCAGCCGAGGAAGCAGCACGCATCGAAGCGGAAGCGCAGGCAAAGGCAGCAGCCGAGGAAGCAGCGCAGCTCGCAGCGCAGGCGCAGGCAAAGGCAGCCGAGGAAGCAGCCCGCATCGAAGCGGAGGCGCAGGCAAAGGCAGCCGAGGAAGCAGCGCAGCTCGCAGCGGAGGCGCAGGCAAAGGCAGCAGCCGAGGAAGCAGCACGTATCGCAGCGGAAGCGCAGGCAAAGGCAGCAGCCGAGGAAGCAGCCCGCATCGCAGCCGAATCCCAGCAGGCAGCTTTGGTTGCCCAGGCGGCGCAGACCGCAGCGATATCCTCAGAGGAATTAAAACTGCTTGCAAATATTATTTACTGTGAAGCAGGCAGTGAATCCTACGTTGGTAAGGTTGCGGTAGGCAATGTCATCATGAACCGCGTCAAGAGTGCATCGCAGCCCAATACGATCACCGAGGTCGTTTACGCAAAAGGACAGTTTTCCCCTGTCAGAAACGGTTCGCTGCAGAGGGCACTGAGCAGTGACAAGGCAGATGCAGCCTGCTATCAGGCAGCAATCGAAGCATTAGCCGGTGCACAGCCGGTCGGCGGCAAGCTGTTTTTCAGAAGAAATAACGGTCGTTCCGGACAGGTAATCGGACATCACGTTTTTTACTAAAACAGTATCATAGCCGGGGCATTTGGCCCAATAGCATTATAAGGGAATCGTCAGAAGAGGATAAGGAAAAACTGTTGTTTCTGACAGAAAAAGAACGAAAAAAGGCATGTGGAAAAGGATTGTTTTTCACACGCCTTTTTTGTAGTCGTGACAATAGAATCCTCACAGGGCGCACACTTGACAGTAATTGACGGATTTGATATGATGACGCTAATCATGTAATATAATTGTAACATTTGATGAGCCGATTTTGGGAGCGCCAAAGGCGCGGAAAATCAATGGAGGTTCAGCTATCGTTACTGTCTGCGGATATGAGGGGATAGAAAGGATCATCGATTTATGGGCTGGAGCAGAAAATGTGAGAAAAGGGGGAAGCACTGGCTGCGGGCTGCAGCGCTGGGAGTTGTCTTTTTGTGGACGGCCGGAAGCAGTCTGCAGGCAGAGGCGGAATCGAGCAAAAGCGCGCACTGGCACAAGGGCGTTGGCGTGGAGGCGTGGCTGACAGGAGCGGATAAGGAACAGGTCAGTCCGAACGCAGCATCCAAAAATGGGGCGGCAGATGCAGCGACCGGTGCAGCCGGCGGGCAGGAAACGGATGCAGCGTCCGACAGTGCGGACAGCAAAACCAAAGCTTCGTCCGGTGATGGAATGAAAATGGACGACCTGACCGGCACAATCGTGATGACGAGCGTTCAGAATGTATTGAATGTCAGGACGGAACCGGACAGCGAGGCAGAGCTTGCAGGGTATTTGTATGCAGACTGTGGCGGTACAGTGCTGGAACAAAAGGACGGCTGGACAAAGCTTGAGTCCGGCGAACTGACCGGCTGGGCAAATAACGGTTATCTGCTGTTTGGGGAAGAAGCTCGGAAAGAGGCAAAAGACGCGGGACGGATTGTGGCAACGACCAAAACAGGCGCTTTGAGAATCCGGAAAGAACCTTCAGCAGATGCTGCGATTTATGATCTGCTGGAAGAAGGTGCAAAGTATGAGGTCGTGGATGAAGAGCAGATCCGTTTCAGCGAGGATCAGGAAATCACGGCAGACTGGGTTGCGGTCAATTACGGCGGAAAGACCGGATATGTGTCTTCGGAATATGTCCAGGTTGATTTTGAAATCGATTACGGAGAGACGGTTGAGCAGGTAAAAGCGCGCGAGGAAGCGGAAACGGCGAGACTGCAGGCGGAAAAAGAAGCTGCCGCACAGAAACAGAAGCAGGAAAAGGCAGCGCAGGCGGAAAAGGAAGCGAACAAGGCTGCTGCACTGGCAGCGGACGACAGCGTGCTTTTGGCGGCGCTCATTCAGTGTGAAGCAGGAGAAGAGCCCTACGAAGGACAGGTGGCTGTCGGCGCAGTCGTGATGAATCGGGTCAGAAGCGGCGCTTATCCGAATACGGTCAAGGGAGTTATCTATGCTTCGGGACAGTTTACACCGGCGGGAAGCGGACAGGTTGGACGCGTTGTCGCAAGTGGAAAGATCAAGGCAAGCTGCCTGCAGGCGGCACAGGAAGCGATGGCGGGAAGCACCCCGGTTGGAATAGCGACGCATTTTAGACGGGCAGGAAGCAGGGAAGGTATTGTGATCGGACATCATGTATTTTGGTAGACGGGGCATGATTTTTGTAGACGGGGCATGATTTTTGTAGTATGATAGTCATAAGTCACAGGAAAGGAGGAGTTACATGACGGAAGTATTTGCCTGGCTGGCTCTGTTGATTTTACTTGTGCTGATTGAGCTTGCGACGATGGGGCTGACGACAATCTGGTTTGCAGCCGGAGCTCTTGTTGCGACGATAGCAGCTGCCTGTGGTGCGCCGGTTCTGGTGCAGGTCATCCTGTTTTTGGTAGTGTCCGTGCTGATGCTTGTTTTTACAAGACCGGTTGCCATGCGCTATTTCAATGTTGGAAGGGCGAAGACCAATGTGGACAGCATGCTTGGGGAACGCGGTATCGTGACCGGCAGGATTGATAACCTGCACAGCTGCGGACAGGTTACGCTCAAAGGCATGGAGTGGTCAGCGAGATCTCAGGAAACTGAGGGGACGATTGAAGAGGGTACCGTCGTCATTGTAAAAAAGATCGACGGCGTGAAACTGATCGTTGTCCCGGACGAGATCGAAACAGAAGAACCTGTAACAAACAGCAGCGAGGCTGCTGACAACATGCGGTAAGACCGCGGAAATGAGGGTAATTATGATAGGTGGACTGGTAATACTCATTATTTTAATTCTTGCAATTGCAATTGTAGCGTCCTGCATCAAGATCGTACCGCAGGCGCAGGCTTATGTCGTAGAACGTCTCGGCGCATACCAGGATACCTGGAGCGTTGGCCTTCACTTTAAAGTGCCGATTGTCGATAAGGTTGCAAAGCGTGTACTGTTAAAGGAACAGGTAGCGGATTTCCCGCCTCAGCCCGTTATCACAAAGGATAACGTTACGATGCGGATCGATACCGTTGTCTTTTTCCAGATCACAGATCCCAAGCTGTTTACCTACGGAGTTGAAAATCCGATCATGGCGATTGAAAACCTGACCGCGACAACCCTGCGTAACATCATCGGAGATCTGGAACTGGACCAGACCCTGACCTCCCGTGAAACGATCAATGCCAAGATGCGTGCATCCCTGGATATCGCAACCGATCCCTGGGGCATTAAGGTAAACCGTGTCGAATTAAAGAACATCATTCCTCCCGCAGCAATTCAGGATGCGATGGAGAAGCAGATGAAGGCAGAGCGTGAACGCCGTGAAGCGATCCTGCGTGCCGAAGGTGAAAAGAAATCTACCATTCTGGTAGCAGAAGGTAAAAAGGAATCCGCAATTCTGGAAGCAGAGGCAGAAAAGCAGTCTGCAATCCTGCGCGCAGAAGCAGAGAAAGAAAAGATGATCCGTGAGGCAGAAGGTGAAGCGGAAGCAATCCTGAAAGTCCAGCAGGCGACTGCAAACGGTCTGCGTTTCATCAAGGATGCAGGAGCGGATGATTCTGTACTTCGTTTAAAGAGTCTGGAGGCTCTGGAAAAGGTTGCGGACGGCAAGTCTACAAAGATCATCATTCCGTCCGAAATTCAGAACATGGCGGGACTGCTGACCAGTGCAAAGGAGCTTTTAAGCGACAAATAAGCTCACATGTACCATCTTCGATGCTATCCGCTGCCTGACAGCGTATTTCATCTTTACAAAAAAGGACCGTACATTCTATAATGGATGTACGGTTTTTTATTTTATGATGCCAGGGTCAAAAGGTCTAAGCCCACATGAGCTTGCTCATAGGTGGGTGAA
>ENA-OWRC01001227-OWRC01001227.1-human-gut-metagenome-genome-assembly--contig:-NODE-1227-length-26743-cov-9.589141_pt1 | contig 26743 bp, 28 predicted proteins | sample MGYA00248268_ERZ651895 | MGnify/ENA primary metagenome ERZ651895 (study PRJEB26924, sample SAMEA4378242) | human gut metagenome | biome: human gut; feature: human-associated habitat; material: faeces...
GCCCTACAATTTTTGAAGCCAACTTTTAGTCGACCCTATCTAATTGCGGATTACCTTTAAAGAATTTTCTCTAAATTGCTTATGTGTTTATTTATTTTGTGGATAAATCTTTAACTAATTCAAGTAATACGTTAGCACCTTTTTCAATGTCTGTATACTCCGTCCATTCTTCTGGACAGTGAGATACTCCACCATTTCTACTAGGTACATAAATCATGTTTGTATCTACAAAATCAGCCATAATCATAGAATCATGTCCTGTTCCTTGGTTCATTTGTTTATGACTATAGCCTAGTTCATCACAAATTTTTTCCATTTTTTCAACATTCTCATAATTCATAATACTAGGACCTGTTGGGTTTGGATAATTGACTCTTCGAATTTCTTCTAACTCGGTTTGAATACCATATCTTTCTGTTACTTCATTTAATAAATCTGTAATAATCTTATTGAAATCATTATTATCAACTACTTCTTTCGTGAAAGTACGAATTTCAATTTTACCCTCAACATATTCTGGTACGAACTGATTTGAGTTAGGAACAATATTCAATTGTCCAACCATTCCTGTAGCATCATCACCGAATGTACGCATTACCGCATTGAATTTTTCAATGAAATAAGCAGCTCCTACTAGAGCATCTTTTCTTTTACTCATTAATTCTGTTGAATCTGCAGTTTTTCCATGGAATTTGATTGTATGTCTTCCAATACCAGCAAGATATTTAATTAATCCAACTTCAATATTTTCACGATCCAAAACAGGACCTTGTTCAACGTGTAATTCTAAGAAGTTTTTAATTGTTTTTGGATCTCTTTTTGCCTTTTCCAAATCTGGTTCAACACCATACGCTCTTAAAGCCTCTAATTTAGTTTGTCCAAAACGGTTTTTACGAGTCTCTAGCTCATGATAAGTAAGAGTTCCCATCATAGCTCTTGAGTTTGTAACACCAGTACTTGGCCCAAAAGTAAATCCTTCTTCAGCATTCATTAAAATCAATTCAAGAGGATAATCATTTTCAAAATTATTTTCGTGTAATACACGCATAACTTCTAATGCCGAAACGGATCCGGCAACTCCATCGAATGCGCCTGCATGATAAACTGTGTCATAATGAGATCCTAACATAACACATGGCGCATCTTTTAATTTACCTTCACGACGCCCAAATAATGTTGACATGCCATCTTCATAAACAGTCAATCCAATTTTTTCCATTTCAGATATTAAATATTCCTTAGCCATTTTATCTTCTTTTGTGTACGAAGATCTAGTTACACCACAACCAGGAGTTTCATTAAATGTGGCTAACGTTTCAATATCATTTTGAATTCTTTTTACATCTACTTTCATATCTAATACTCCTTTAATCTAATACTCCTTTAAGCAACCAAATCATATCATTGAAAAATTAAAGCAACAATGCATCTAAATCATTATGGTTGTATATTCAAATTCTGAATATTTATTTAAAAAAGTAGGAAAAATTACAAAGAATCTCCTACTCTTTTTGATTTTATCTATTTATTAAACTCAATAATATTATCTTGGCCAGTTGTTACATTACTGTGAGATTTAATAATTGAAAATTTCTCTTTATTAGGGAATATAATCATGCAAGTTGGGTCTTTACCTTCACTCTTCAATACATCAAAATCAACCTCTACTAAAGCATCTCCTGCTTTAACAACATCCCCTTGTTTTACTAAAGGTTTAAAGCCTTTTCCATTTAATTCAACTGTATCAATACCAATATGAATAATCATTTCAATACCGTTCTTTGACTTAATACCAAAGGCATGTGAAGTAGGAAATACCGTTACAACTTCTCCATCCATTGGCGCAACAACAACTTTTGATGTTGGAACCACCGCAAATCCTGGACCCATCATTTCTTGTGAAAACACAGGATCATTCACTTCACCAATTGGTAAAATTTTTCCGTCTACCGGACATAAGAACACTTCTTTTTTCTTTAAAAAGCCAAACATATTTATTCCTCCGTTTTTACTAATTATAGTATGGATTCTTTCGATTTATCATTCATTTTATGAATATCTATTCTTTAATTTTATTATCCTATAAAATCATAAGTCTTATCTTTATTATTGTTACTATCTTTTAAAAATTCTAATTGCAATGGGCAGAATTCAAAAAATGGTTGAATTTCAGTAAATTTGGAATTACTAAATTCAACCTCGTGGTATTTACTATTTCTTAATAGGGTTTAGTTTTACAATTGAGCTTATAGTGATTACACATGAAATAATCTTTGGATTTTCGTGATTAAAGATTATTTATTGTTTTACAACCAATGCTTTATCATGAGCTAGTAAGAACGGTCTTAAATAAGCGACAGTAGAGCACATAGGCATAACATCTTCTGATAGATTGATACCTAAAGTATTAATTATATAAGTTCTTCTTTCAGTCATTCTATTATACATACCTGGATATTCTTTTTTGATTTGATTACGTAAATTTTCATCAGCTAAAAGAATTGTACTTTCAGCAGAAGAACCAGTATAACCAGAAACTGATGGAATAATATCGATTTGTAATAGCATTCCAGATTGTAATACTTCAGTTGAGTTTTCATAAATAGGAGAAGACATCCATTCTTCTTCAGCAGTTAAATGACCAGGACATAATGACCAACCATATTTTTCTTTTGGTAATTCACTTTCAATTAAATCAAATATTTCATGACCTTGTAACCCACATTTGATGTTTTCAAGCCAGGCAACATAAGCATTAAAATATGGAATAGTAACTCTTTCTAAATAATCTTTTTGATCAACGGGAAGTTGTGTTTCATTTTCGACAGCAAATCCGCATCTTGAACTTAAGCCACCACGGTATCCTACCGTTAAAGAAATAGGATCACCTAATTTAACAGTATTATCACGTGGAAACATATTTGCTTTAATAAATCTAGGACCACTAGAAGCTATTGTAACAATAGAAGTATGTTGTCCATTTCTAACAAGTTTATCACCTAGTTCTAGTTCATTTATGCCAAGATTTAAATCATTCATGGCATCTAAAATACAATCACTAGCTAATGCTGCACCATATTCATAATGAGCTATTTCATTTGGATTATTTGTACATCTGACGCCATTTTCACCAATAAATATTGAACATTCATTACTTAATAAGTATTCATCGCCAATAATATCAATAATATTTTTAACAATATAATATGGAACATCATATGTGTGTTTGTTATCCTCTAAAATAGAAGTGAAGTTCTTCCAGCCTACTAAACCAATTCTTTGTCCTTTATCTAAACCGGCAGAAATAAGTAAATCTTTAAATGATATATCTGTACGATTTGGCTGATTAGGAAGTGAAAATAAAGACACATGTATAGTTTTACTGATTTTTACTCTAGATTTTCCAGCTTTACCTAAATTTTCATTACCTAGAACAATATTTATTTCACCGCTTTTATCTATAATTAATAATGCTTCCTCAAAACGAGTAAAAAATCCAACTAAATATTCAAAATTAGAACCATGCTCAACATCACCATAAATAACTAATTTATCAAGATGAAGTTTACGCATTCTGGTAAGTATTTTTTGTTTTCTTTCTTCTATTGTTTCATCTGTTAAAAATACAGGACTGCCATTACAATCTTTTTTTGGTTCAGAAACTGTTGTTAAAATGATATTTTTCATTATTTCTCCTCATAGATATACAAAATTTGATACTTTTCTTTAAAATTATCAAAATTTTTGGTTACAAATATAACTGACCATACAACTTATGCCTACTTGCCAGTTCATATTTGATAGTCAGTTATAATTTTTTGAGTACCCACCTGTTTCCCCTTTGCAGAAATATTGTCGCATTTACTTCTTTAAAATAGGATGTCTATAATTGGATGTTTTAACTTAGGGGAATGAAATGGGAACTCAAATAATTTTTTATTCGATTATTTTTATCGCATTTTTATAATCAGAAATGATATAATCTGCTTTTTCGCAAGGAAGCATTTTATTTTTATTTATTGCTACCACTTTATAAACTCCAGCATTCTTTGCTGCAATAATCCCTGATATAGAATCTTCGAATACTATACATTCATCTTTTTTTAAATTAAGATTTTGAATACATTTCTCATAAATTTCAGGTGAAGGTTTTCCTTTGAAACTATAGTCGTTATAAATAATATTATTCCAATCAAACCATTTATATAATTTTAAATTTTCATAATGAAACCTAATATTATCTAGTCCCGATGCTGTTGCAATAGCACATACATAATTTTTCATTTTTAAATCATCTAAAAATTCTGGCAAGCCGTCAACCAACTTATAATTTTCTTTGTCTGCCTTGCAAAAATCTCTATATATTTTTTCTTTCTCTAGCTTTAATGTATTGATATTTTCTACATCATCACCTAAAAAATAATGTATACTCTCTTCTATATTTCTTCCATGAATGTAGTTGGAGAATTCTTCATCAGTTGGTTTTCTATGTATTAAATTTTTTAAAAATAATGTCCATGATTTTTCTAAAATTTCTTGATCAAAAATCATAGTACCATTAAAATCAAATATAATTGCTTTTATCATAATATCTTTTAAATTTAAATCAAGCACTCCATTATAAATTCTATCTATCAAATTTCAAATAGTATTTATAAGCTAAACGAATCACTTCTGCCTCTTTACCAAATCGAGGAATTCCGTGGCCAGCCAATGCAAGATCCGGTTCTTCTTTTAATTTATATAATCTTTCAAAGGATTCGCCTAATTTTTTAGAGTTATAAGACAAGTCTCCTTTCCATCCGGTTCTTGTAAATTCTCCCCATTTTCCATCTGTATAAAACATATCTCCACTAAACATAACATTTTCATCATCAATTCGAACAAAGTATAATAATGTTCCATCTGTATGTCCTGGCAAGCATAATATCTCAAATTCTAAGTCACCAATCTGTAATATTTCATCTTTATCAATCAAAATATCAGCTTTACAAGCTGGCATAACATGATTTGTACAAGGACTATATTCTCCTAAATGACCATCTTCTAGCATTTTAGCATCTTCTTTTCCCATTACAATTTTTGCACCACATTTCTGAAAATAATGTGCACATCCAGTATGATCGTCGTGGGCATGAGTTATTAATACATGTGTAATTTTGTTCTCATCAATATTCCAATATTTTAAATTTTTAACAATTACATCTAGTGCTTCTGGGCTTCCTGTATCAACTAACACATAACCATTTGAATGTTTAATAGCGTATGCATTACCTAAATATCCCCAAGGTCCTCCAGAAATCCAATAAATTCTATCATTAATTTTCATATAATCACCTATTTGCCTAAATCTTTCTTATCATCAAAACCAAAAAACCAAGTTAATACAAACGTTACAGTAAATACTAATACTATTCCAATTATAGCAAGCATAAAGTTGTTTCCACCTGCTGGATCCAAGAACTGAGGCAAACTTAAAAAAGAAACATTAATCATTTGGAATACTTTAACTTTAAAGATTCCAAAGAATAATCCGCCTACAGCGCATCCAATAAAAGAAGGGATAATTGGTCTTTTGTATTTTAATGTTAAACCATATGCACAAGGTTCAGAAATACCTGCGGTTGCAATAGAAAATGCAGCAGAACCAGCGATTTGTTTTAAATCTTTATCTTTTGTTTTCAACATAATTGCAGTTGATACAGCTAACTGTGAAAAGTTCCATGCAGCAAATCCAAGCCATAAGAATGGATCAAATCCTAAATTTGTCATATTTGATAATGCTACTGGCATAAAAACCCAATGACTTCCTGTCCAAATAAATAATGGCATCAAGAAACAAATTGCAAATACACCCAATACTGCATATTTGTTATAAATTACTAACATTGCATTTGCAATCAATTCTCCGACAATTGAACCAAATGGACCTGTTACAACCAGTGTTAGTGGAGCCATAATTAAAAACGTTGGGAATAAAGATAGCATTCCTAATTTAGTGAAAAATGTCTTACTTACTAGTTTTTCAAGCATTGACTGAACCCAAACAGTAAACAATACAGGCAATAATGAAGAACTATAAGAGATAGCATGAACAGGTAGACCAAACAAACTAATACTTTCTCCATTATTTACTAAATTAATGAAATCAGGATGAAGTAAAATACCAGCTAGCATTAAACTTAATACCGTATTACATTTGAAATATTTTGATGCACTATATGCAACTAATACAGGCATAAAATAGAAGAACGAATCACCCATTAAATTTAGCAAAGTATAAGTTTGACTGTCTGTACTTACAATATTTGTCAAAGTTAAAATAGTTAATATTGCTTTAAATAATCCAGCAACTACCATTCCCATCAAAATAGGGCTGATAGTTTGTGAAATTGCATTTAATATTTGACTACCATAATATTTAATTCCTTTAGGTCCTTTTTCTTCTTTTGTTTCTACTGGTTCTTCTAATTTGGAAACATCTATACTTGTTCCTTCCAAGTATTTTTCTACAGCTTTATAAACTTCATCTATTTCATTTCCTACAACAACTTGAATCTGACCCATTGTTTTCATAACTCGAACTACGCAAGGTATTTTTTCTAGCATTTCAACATTTACTTTTGAGTTATCTTTTACTTTAAATCTCAGTCTGGTAAAACAATGCTTAACTTCTTCAATATTTTTACCTTCACCTAGATATTTAATAATATCTTCTGCATTTTTAGAATAATTTGACATTTATTTTTCTCCTTTCATAATTTAAAAATTCATTAATGTCGTATACGATTAAATTCGATTCATAAAATAAGTTATCAACAATATCTTTTCTCTAGTATCATCCTCCTATAAATATGTGTTAAATGCCATTAAAAGGCGCCTATTTTAATTTCATTTAACAAAAAAAACCTAAAACATAATCAAAAAACAATTTGATTTGTGTTCTAGGTTAAGCCCTACTGGTAACAATCCTCTCGTGAACATAATCGATTTATATGTAAAATCAAGTATAGTTTTTCTTCAATTGACAATCGCCATTTAAAAAGTTCAAATAAATACTCAGAAATTGAATCTACGCAATCTGAAGTATCTGGATATGAGTTTTTCATTGTCATATACAACTCTTTATTTTCACTTTTTATTTCCTCCTTACTTCCAATTCGTTTTAATAAGTATTGAATATGTGAAACAAATCTTGAATAATTCGCTCCATCTTTGTTAATACTTATATCGAATTTATTTTCTATCAGTTTTGTAATTTCACTAATAATCACTTTATTTTCTGCATAGCCATCTATTTCTCCTGCTTTTCTGGCTTCTGCATTTATAATATGTAAACTAATAAAACTAGCCTCTTCTAATGGTAATTTTATATTTAATTTTTTTTCTATCAAAGACAACGCATATTTTCCTATAGCATATTCATTTTCATACAAGAATTTTATATCTTGAACAATCGGAAGAGTTATATTTAATCTTTCCTTATACCTTACTATAGCAAAATTGATATGATCAGCTAATGTAAAGATAACATTAGGACTAAAGATATAATCCAGTTCATTTTCTGCGTATTTTATAATCTCTTCAGAGAGTAACAAAATTTCTTCAGGAATTTCATTTATCATATGAACATAGTTTTCATCAATACCATAATATGTCTTTTGAATAACGGTTACATCAATTTCAAAAGGAGGCTTTTTGAACCCTATCCCTTTTCCAAAAGCAACCAATTCATTATTATCATCATCAAGGCATATAGCTACGTTATTATTAATGCATTTAACAACTTTCATCTTTTATCACCTATTTATCATCATTACAACATCTTTTATAGTTACTTCCTCTTTATTTGTGAATTCTATATTCAATCCTTTACTTGTCACAACAACAGGTGTTGTCAAATCAGTATGATGTGTTTCAAAAAAATCTCTATCAATTTTTAATAATGGCTGTCCTGTTGTCACTTTATCATTTTGATTAACCAACAATTCAAATCCCTTTCCATTAAATTCAACGGTTTCTAACCCAACATGAATCAAAATTTCAATACCATCTTCTGTTTCTATGCCTAATGCGTGCTTAGTACTTGCCACTGCAACAATTTTACCTTTACACGGAGAATATATAGTATTTTCATTGTATTTAAATGCAATACCATCTCCCATAATTTTTTCAGCAAACATTTGGTCATTTACATCTTTTAAATCTACACACTTCCCATTAACTGGAGAATATATTTGAATCTTTTTTTGTACTTTGAATAGATTTTTTAACATAACACCAACTCCTTATAAACAAAAAACTCTTCGAAACTTCGCAAACATGCAATCCAAAAACACATGTAGGTAAAGCCTCAAAGAGTAACAATCCTGTATTCGCTTACATTATAATCTTGATAATAAATAATGTCAATACTTTTTTCCTTTTCTAACCATCCTTTCCAAATACTGTTGATTAAAATATGCATAGCCAACCGACTATGCATATTTAAACTTAACTGTGTAATCTTTGTAAGCTTCCTGATCCGCAATCCATTTAGTCATGTGTTCCTCAAATGAAGTTTCAGCTTCTTGAGACAATTCAGACTTCATAGCTGCATCATTCAATCTTTTCTGAAGTTTCCTTTGAGATTTGTTTAAATCCTTATCATCTACTGGATTGAAAATAGTTTGATTCTCCTTAATACTCTTATAAGTATCAAGCATCAAATGCGTTTCTACCTCTTGCTTTGGAGCCTTAACAGTTACTACCTTAGTTAAAGTATTGGCAGTAGCCTTAGTCTTGTCCAAATCATAAGTCACAGTAGATTTCGCATAACAATCATACTCAACAGAATTGTCATACCACAATGGAACAGGTCCAACCATAGCTTGTGATGTAGCAACATCTGTATCATGAGCTTCTGTTTCAGCAACAATCAACTTACCCTTTTTCTCAATCTCAACATTAATAGTATTAACCTCTTCCTTTGGTGGATTCGCAAGTTTATATATTCCAATGCTCAAAAAAGAAATAACCAACATAGCTATCGTAATAAAAACTCCCTTAATCTCTGGATGCTTTTTAATAAAAGAAACATCCTCATAGTCTTTGTCATCTAAATAATTCATTTTGTTTTCCTCCTTGTTAATATGAAACATGTTGTGTAGTAGGCATGTTGAATAAACTGTGAATTGCTGTTCTAAAACGAGTAAATAAACCGTCTTCAACTGGTTGATCATAACCTTTGATTTTTAAGTAAGCATCCACAAAAGCTTCTTTAAACTCTTGCACATCCATTTCAAACGGATAATACTCATTTAAATCTTTGCCCTGGATATAGTCAGCCATCTGCTGTAAATGCTTAGTGAATTGAATCACTCCAGTACCATAAAAATCATCAATCAAATGAGGGAGTCTAGATAAGAAACAAACTCTAAATCCATGATAATCCTTCTTGATTTGAATACGATTGTTTGTGAATACAACAACCTTTTCAATTCTCATATTCTCATATCCAGCATCCTTAAGAAGTTGTTGAATGATTTCAACTCTAAAATCCATCTTAGCACCCAAATGACTATCAAAATTTTCATATCGACCCATCTTGTACATATCACCATTCTGATCAATATAAACATCTCGCTTAGAATTCTTAACCTCAACAATTGTTGCCACACCCTGCTTCAATACAAGAAAATCAAGCTCTGTCTTGTGAACACCATCTGACAACTGAAGATTTCTTAGAACAACATGATTGGATTTCATATAACCCAAATATTGTTCAACCCTATCTTCACCAGTAATCCCAGACTGTTGAGCACGAACATGATTTGAAAATATAGAAGCCAATCTAGACAACTTTTTCAATTCTTGATTCGCTACATTTCCAGCCTCATTATTCATGATGTGCAAACGTTTCATAATATATGACATATGAACATATTCACTAGGAATATCCAAACCATCTTCAAACACAATCTGAGCCATCTCTTCTTCTAAAAGATCCATCTCTGGAAGAAGTTCTTCTCTAGAATAAACATTCTTACTTAAACCTTTCAAACTACTTAATAAACCTTCTCTATTCATCATTTTCTTTTCCTCCTACTTATTAGCATTACTCTGCTTTTTAAACTCCGATACATCCTTTACATGCATTTGGTCCGCAAACTTTCTATTTCTTTCAATCTTCTCTATTAAACGAATCATGCGTAAACGATTATCAACAGTTTTCATAACTAACACCAATCTTTCTTCTTGCTATCTTTAAGCATCTATATCATAATTTTGTTAGAGCATTTTCTACAGACAAAAAAATGCGCAAAAAGACACACTTTTTCGCACTTTTTGCGAAATACGAAATGAGGGCATAGTAATGAGTGAACAAAACAAAAAGGAGTTTCAAACTCCCTACGAAGAATATCGAGTTAAAGCTGGATATACCAGAGAAAGTGCAAGCGAAGAACTAAATGGTATTTCACCAGACAAAATCTACCGAATTGAAAAAGGCAAACAAACAGCTGCACCAGACATTGTTCTACAACTAGCTGATTTATATCACGCACCTGAACTATGTAACTATCACTGTACACACAAATGTGAAATTGGACAAAAATACATTCCACAAGTAGACGTACAAGATTTACCAAGCATTATATTAAGTACAGTCGCAACACTAAATGATATCCAACCATTAGTAAATCGATTGATTCAAATCACAATGGACGGAAAAATATCGGATGATGAAATTCCAGATTTTGCTCTAATCAGTACAAAACTAGACGAAATCTCAACCGCATCTGACGTATTAAGATTATGGATAGAAAAAACAATCCAAGTAAACAAACTAAATGGATCTCTATTCTATGAAGAAGTAGATAAGTTAAAAAAATAAGCAAATTCGATTTTGAATTTGCTTTTTAATATACTATTTAAAATAAGAAATTTTAAAACCCTCATCCAAATACTCAACATTAAGATCAGGAAGTTTATCATTAAAATAATTCACCATGTTTTTTAAACCACCAATCTCACAACCCGCATGATTTACTACAATCATAGGCAAATCATTGTCAATCGCATATTGAGCATCCTTATAATTTGTGATACCATCATCTGCCACAATAACTACATCAGGATTGAATTCTAACATTTCAAATATATCTGTTCCAGCACCAGTACCAATAGCTAAATGAGATACTTCTTTATTTACATCTCCAAAAACATAAACACCCTCTTCACCATCATCTTTTAATACATTTGCCACATGAGTTGCTAATTGTGAAACGGTTTGTTTTGGAATATCTGCACATTGATAATACGAGTTAATAACTCTATCTTTAAAATCAAAGCACAGCTTTTTAGCCCATACATCACTCACACCATATTCAGGAATAGAATCCCAAACATCATGACAACGATATACACAAATATTTCCCTTACTTAATAATTCCTTCTTATATTCTATAGACTCTACTAATTTAGTTTCCAAATGCGTACCCGTAGTATAGAAAATGTTCTCATGAGAAATAATAAAATTAATCCCCTTTTCTAATGCCTGTTCAATCACCTTATTTGTAGCCACCCAACAAACACCAATCTTTGTTACTTCTTGATTTTCATTTCCAAACAAAATACGATCTCTAGTACAACGATCCCAACGTACCCAAGTACCCTCTTGTTTTAGAATTTCAATTACATCTTTAATCTTCATGATTTTCAATCCTCTCAATAATTTTCCAGCTGATGATTCACATCGTCAAAATCATCCGCCATAGTCCCTTTATCAATTAAAGAATAGATACTTTCGTTACTGTGTCAATTGACATCAAATCCTGAAACAATTCGTTTTTATGGTCAATCCACCTATTATTTGTATCAAAAGTCATTAAATCTAGATTCTTATCAATTTTTATTTCATTGACCTCTATACCATACTTCTCAAATATTTTATATATTTCATCATTCTTAGAAACAATATTAGTCTGAATCAATACATTAGGATGATCAATTTGATTGAAAAAAGGATAATAAAATATCTTTTGAAGAACGACTAGAAATAATGTCGCAAAAACACCAATAAAAATCAATCCAGCACCAATACATGCAGCTATGCCAGAAGTAGTCCACATTCCAGCTGCTGTAGTAAGCCCTTGAATCAAATCATCTTTCACAAAGATTACGCCAGCACCAATAAATCCAATTCCACTAACAATTTGTGCTGCCACTCTAGCTCCATCCGCCGTCGACACATCAAAAAACGCATATTTAGAAATAATCATAAACATTGAAGATCCTAGTGCAATAATCGCATGCGTTCGAATCCCAGCCGATTTATTTCGACTAGTCCTTTCATATCCAATGGCACAACCACATAAAGTAGCCAACACGATACGAAATATCCAATTTAAATATTCTAGTTCTGAATACAAAATATCATCTCCAAACTCAACTGCAATACATTTGTTTTAGTTTTCTTATTTTCTCTTCAGTAAGCCCATACTCTTCTTCAAAAAAATCTTTATAACTAGAATACGTTTGTTCAATTGTATCAATCGACAATTGAATAAATTCTTCCCTTACATATAAAAGAGCATCACATTCTTTTCTAAGCTCTAAAGGAATATGCAAATGCTCGCACAACTCCTCATTAATTTGTTTCAAATCTACATTTGAAGACAAATATTCTTTTATAGCATCCTCTTTTTTGCAACCAAGCGCCATCATAATTAAAAATCCAGCAATACCCGTTCTATCTTTTCCAGCCGTACAATGAAAATAAACATTTCCATTATTTTCTAACAACAAATTAAACATTTGTTTATATGCCGGATTATTAATAGGCATGATAGAATACCCTTTTTTCAAATAATCAATAATGAAATTTTTATTTTCTCTTGTCATCTTATCCTTGATTACTGAACCAAAATCAAATGAATATCCATTATCTAAATCCATCTGAATTGCGCTTATATTATAATAAGACATATCCACAGCCAATGAGTCAGGATCGTTCAAAGCTTCTTTCTTATCTCTAAAATCAAGAATATTCTTAATATTCAACTCTTGAGACAAACATTTTAAATCTTCACTTGATAAATCAATTAGTGATCCTCCACGAAAAATTTTGTTTGACTTCATTTCAAGACCATCACATGTTTTATATCCCTTTATATCCCTAAAATTTCTAATTTTTGTCTTAAGTCTACGCTTCACCAATTCATCAAATTCATTCTGACTTAAACCAAATCCACCAATACTCGTCAAATGAATATTATGAAAGTCACTACCACCACTACACATTAAATTATATTTATTCACATATTCATGTACTTTAGGATAATCCTCAGCCTTCATACTTGGATGTGAAATCTCAATGCCATCAATTCCATAACCAACGTATTTATCAATTTCATCATAATTATCATATTCACAAGGATGAGCAAGTATAGCTATACCGCCATCCTTATGAATTGCATCAATACCCTCTTTTATATCAATATAACCCATTTTTTTATCCGTTTCCAGAGTTGTTTTCGATGCAAAAAGTGCTCTATATTTACTTAAATCATTTAATTCTGGATACTTCTCAACTAACGCTTGAAACAAATGCATTTTAAAAACTATATTATTCTTCGCATATTTCTTTGCATCTGAATAAGTAATATCAAAGCCTTTATTTCTTAATTCCTCTATTAATTCATGATGATACGCATCCCTGCATGCCAATGTATGATTGCACAATTGTTCAATATGCTTTGGATCATCTTGAATCCATAATCCAACTACATGCACCTTTTTACACACATCCCAATCGTAGCAACTCAACTCTACTCCTGGTATCATATGAATTTTTCTCTTATCACATTCCATTTTTACTTTTTCTAAATGAAAAACTGTGTCATGATCAGTGATTGCAATTGCTTTAATTCCCTGTTCTAGCGCAAAATCAAGTGTTTCTTCAATTGAATGAATGCCATCACTATAATTTGTATGAACATGTAAATCTGCATATACCATAAACTCACCTCACTTTAAATCACTCTTAATAAGACGTCATTTGTTGAAACAGAAGTTTCTTTTGTAGGTAAAACTTCCAAATAATCCATTGAATTAGTGACTACAACCATAACTGTTGGATCAAGACCCGCCTTTTCAATTTCATCTACATCAAATTCAATCAATAAATCGCCTTTTTTTACTTGTGCATCTTTTTCCACAAATTGCTTAAAGGGCTTTCCACTTAATTTAACAGTATCAATACCAATATGAATCAATAGTTCTATGCCATCATCTGATTTAATTCCAATCGCATGTTTTGTTTCAAACGTTGCAGAAACTGTTCCATCCACAGGAGCATAAACCTTTCCATCTGTTGGTTTAATTGCGATTCCTTCACCCAAAATACCATTTGAGAACATTGAATCATTTACTTCACTCATAGGTACAATCATCCCTTTTACAGGTGATTCAACCTGTGAAATATGATTTTCAATATTTTTAACTGTATCTTTCTCTTCTTCAACTGGATCATCAAATCCTATAACCCAAGTTGCGATAAAACTTACTACTGCAGAAATAGCCATAGTAATCAACGCATTCTTTAAATTATTTGGTGCACCTTCACCTACCCACATAGGCAAGTTAATCAAGCTTGGTGTCATAAACGCAAATGCTTTTAATCCTGCAAAACCAGCATATAAACCACCCGCAAAAGATCCAATCATTACTGCCAACATAGGCTTTTTCAAGCGCAATGTTACACCATAAATACATGGTTCAGTAATACCTGCTAAGAAAGCTGTTAAACTAGCTGAGAAACATGTACTTCTAAATTTTTTATTCTTCGTTTTTAAACCACAAGCCAAAGCAGCCGTTCCCTGAGAAATATTCGCTGTTAATGTTAAAGTTCTAGAAATTGGATCAAATCCTGATTGCGATAAAATTTGAATACCTGCAATTGCTAAAGGAGCATGCATACCACCTACAACAAGCCAAGGATATACAATACATACAATCGCAATTCCAAACATTCCAAACGTATTATAAGACCATAATAATGCTTTACCTGTATAAATAGAAATCAATCCCATTGCTGGTGCTAATACGACAAATGATAAAGGTACCATAATCAATAAAACCAATAATGGAGTCAACATTCCTTTTAGCACTTCAGGAATAACACGATTCAATGATTTTTCTAAACGACTCATCACAAAAACAATTAAAATAGATGGAATCAATGATGAAGTATATGGCATTCCATAAACTGGTAATGCACCAAACATTTGTCCAATAAATTTAGGATCCACTGCTGAAACAATACTATTCCAATTCGGATGAACTAAAATACAACCTAATAAAGCAGCTAAGAATACATTACATTTAAAATGTTTTGCAGCTGCAATTGCCGTAAATACCGGTAAGAACATAAAACCTGCATCAAACGCAAAGTTAAAGATATAGTATGTCATTGATGTTTCTGCATTTGCCCAACCCATCATTGAAATAACCAACAATATACATTTACCAAGTCCTGTACCAACCAAAATAGGAATTAATGGTCCTATACAACCAATAATAGCTCCGAAAATAGATCTAACGATTCCTTTTTTACCTTCTTTTTCATTATTGCTCGAATCGTTCGTATCTGAGATATTTGCCAACTTACAAATATCCAAATACACATCATGAACATGTGTACCAATTACAACTTGATATTGTCCTGCTTTTTTGATTAAAGATAAAACACCATCGATACCTTCAATTCTTGCATCATCCGCTATACTTTCATCCTTTAAAGTAAAACGAAGACGCGTCATACAATGTTGTAATGCTACAATATTCTCCTTTCCTCCTACCGATTGAATAATCTCTTTTGCTAGTTTTTCGTATTTCATAAACTCTCCTCCATTCTACGTAAAAAACCACAAACGAGAAGGTTTGGCCAACTTAATGTAACCACCCAACCAATATACTAAAATCATTTCTTACTAATGATTTTTGCAACATGAATAGTTAAATATAATACTTCCTCATCACTCAATACATATGAATAAACTTTCTGAATATAATTTTGCATTTTTGTAACACATAAATATGGCTCTACATATTTTTCTTTCATAATCTCCAATAAATCATTGTCCAATGACTCATCCGAAGAAGCACTCTGATTCTTAAATAATCGCACTGCAAAGAAACGTAGATGCGTAATAAAACGATTATATGCTAATGAATCAAGATCAAATTCCATGTGGAAATAATCTTTTACTATATCTGTTAATGAACGAATAAAATCAGTAATGCCATAAATTTCCTCTACATTCCTATTCATCTCACTACCTATAATATGAAACGCTAAGAAAGCAGCCTCATCATCTTGCATGCGAATACCATATTTTTCTTCTATTAAATCCAATGCATACAATCCCAACTTATATTCTTTAGGATAAAAAGTTTTAACCTCATATAATAAATGATTCTTCAAAATCAATTTATCTTTATATCTTTCGATACTCGTATGAATATGATCCGTTAAAGAAATATAAAGAGAATCATCTATTTTCAATTCCTCTCTAGCCTTCTCTATAACCTTACTAGAAATTTCCATATATTCTAAAGGAATATCCTTCAACATATTCAAATACTTATCTTTAGAATTTTTAATATTTAATACATAAGTTTTTATAACACGATCACCATCAATGTCCTGACCTGTCTTTTTGCCATAAGCAATCCCTTTACCCATGACAATAACTTCTTCTTTTCTATCATTTAAAGTGATAACTGCATTATTATTTAAAATTTTCTTAATTTTCATAATCCACAATCTCCTTAAAATAAAGCAAAAATAAAAACCTGTCCAGAAAAATTCTGTAAACAGGTTTAGTGTTGCCAACAAATACTGCAATAACTATCCATAAATTACAAGTCAAGTATATATTTAATCTACGCTTATAGGATAACATATATCAACATTGTTTGCAAACGTTTTCACATACTCATGGCAGCCACTATAGAAGAACTAACAAAAAAATAACCCAATTCATCTAATGTGTAATAAATCATGCAATCTAGTTTTGCATTGTTTCTGTTAGTCATAGCCGTTGTAATATCCTCCATAAACCCTCTATGATTATATCATTTTGGCATAATAAATGGCAGAAACGTCGACTATTTTTGGGTTTATGAAGTACGTTTCTGCCACAGATATTCTATCAGATTTTAAAAAGACTGTCGACAGTCACTTTGTCAACAGTCTGGAATGAGTGTCCGAGACACTCATACAAAGTTAAGAAATTTTAAATCCAACTATGGAAATAGGCTATATGTTGGAGGTTTTAGTTAGATCTCTCTTTTCTCAACTAGAATCATTCATCTAAATATAAACCTTTTATACCTAGATGAATGACAAGGCACTAAGCCTTATCAACGAGCCATTATGCTAATAATACGTTCACCAGCATCACATGCGATAATAGCAACTGATTTAGCTTTCTTAAGCTTGAATATATACTTTTGAGGATTTTGTCTCAGATCATTAAATCCTAGTAAAGCAAAATTCTTAACAACCATTACCTTGTTCATAGTATTACGCCTCCTCATTAAATACTACATTGTAGTTTTCATAACCCTTAAGCGAGTGAATATAATCAGTAATAACTACCTTAGCATGTTCAGCAGTCTTCTCATACAAGCCACCTTTAATAGCATCTTGTTTTGCTTCCTTAAGCATTCTTTTCTTCTCTTTGTGAATATCATCTAATCCAACATTGGCTGTAATCTTTTCACCTTCCCAATATTGAACATAAGATTTTTCATCCAAATAAGAATCAAAGATTGAAGCTTTTGGCAACGTAACAGTAATAGTTTGTGTTGATTCATTACCACCATCATCATCCTTGATATCTTTTAAATCATATCCAGCTTCAACTGAAATGTTATATGTAAAGACACAATTACTAGTTGTTAGGGGATTATCAAATTTAACTTTTCCAACCTCTATCGGTTTATGAATAACTCCAACCTCAGTACGTGTAGCTTCCTGGAATGAAATCTTTTCAATATCCTGATAACTCACAACTGTTTCTTGAATCGTTTGATGTACTTTTGTACCCTTAGAATATCCACCAAACCAAACACCAAATACAACTGCCATAATACAAACTGGAACTAAAGCTCCCTGCAATCTCTTGCTCGATTTAACTTTTCTAAATGCTGTAGAAAGTCCGTTTTTAATTCCTTTTAAAATGCTTAATAATGTTTTCATACTCTTTTTTCTCCTTTTTGAAATCTATGTTTCAATTTTTAATTTCTTGCTTCTTGATATCTTTAAGCATCTATATCATAATTTGATACAAGCATTTCCTACAGATAAAAGAGTGCGCAAAAAAGAGTATTATTTCGCAGATTTTGCGGAATGGTCATTTGAAATTGATTTGAATACAACTTCAAGATATTATATACACAGTATTAGATTAGTATTTATAACTACATTAGGGGTATTTATGACAAACAAAACATTGGATTATTATAATAAAAACTCAGAAACATTCATTCAAAGTACAATATCTGCCGATTTAAAGGACATGCAAAATAAATTTTTAAATGAACTAAACGGAAATAAAATACTAGATTTTGGATGTGGATCTGGTAGAGATACAAAATGTTTTATTGAAGCTGGCTATGACGTGGATGCGATTGATGGATCTATAGAATTATGTAAAAGTGCCAGTACATATACAGGTATTCAAGTAAAACACATGTTGTTTCAAGATTTAGATAAAGAAAATTATTATGATGGAATCTGGGCATGTTCTTCTATATTACATTTACCAAAGTCAGAACTAAAAGATGTCTTATCAAAAATGTATAGAGCTTTAAAGGATGATGGAATTATTTATACATCATTTAAATATGGTGATTTCGAAGGAGAAAGAAATGGAAGATTCTTTACAGATTTCACTTTGGATATTTTTAAAAACTTCATTAAAGACGTAGATAATCTAATGATTAAAGAATATTGGATCACAACAGATGTTAGACCTGGAAGGGAGGAAGAAAAATGGTTGAACCTACTCCTTCAAAAGATGCTTTCTTAGTTGAACATACTGATTTTTCTTTAAGAGAAAAAATCAAATATCCAAATGGTGGAACATCTAATTTCTATGATAACGGAAAAGACATGGTTATTATTGATAAAGATATTTGTGCACATAATTCAAGTGATCCTGTATTTTCATATATGCTTATTACAGATAAACAAAATAACTATATGCATCAATTCAACAGAGTCTTCCGTTTTTTAGGCTACTCTCATTTAGAAGTTGATAAATATCTTTCAAGAAATGAAATTATAATGCCTATAAATCCTACAAGAAATGTTGGAGACAGAAGTGAGCAATCTGATGTTTCTCCACTTGAATTACATTTCGAAAAGAGTTTTTCAAATGCGTATGGCATGAATGCACTTAAATATATAACAAGAGAATATGGTATTTGTGATGAAAATGGAAAGAATTATTTTCTTGATTATTTTGTGCGAACAAAAGATGAAAAATATGCAGTTGAAGAAAATGGTGTAACGTATCATCATCCTCAAATTATAGGTGAAGAAAAATATAAAAACCAATTAAGAAAACAAAATACATGTGCTTCATGGGGGATCAAATTATTCCGTTTTTCAACGGAGGATTGTGCATTTGAAAATCGTATTGAAGATGATATTAAACAATATTTTGGAAATGATCCATCTAATTTTATTGATAATGGTTTAAAGATAGACAGATCTGTTGAATTATATGAACACCAATCTATCAGTTTACAAGAAATCCAAAAAAGAAGGGCTGCTGGAATTAAAGCATTTTTAATTGTATTACCAACAGCGGCTGGTAAATCAAAAATTGTTGAAGAAGATTTGCGTGAGTTTGCCAAGAATAAAAAAGATTTTAAAGGATTAATACTAGTTCCAGGAATTAATATTCTTGCAGACTGGATCCAAAGAATTCATAATTCTTTACCTGAACTAGAAGATAAAATTGATATAAGAACCTATGCATATATGGCAAGACATTATACAGAATTATCTTCTGATTATTATAACTATTTAGTTGTTGATGAAGCTCACCATGCGGTGGCTCCCATACTAAAAAGAGTCATTCAATATTATAATACGGATTTCACAATTGGTTTGACAGCAACTGATCAAAGACCGGATAAGAAAAAATTAGAAACTGTATTTGGTACATATTCCACTTCATTGTCTTTAAAAGAAGCTATGGAAAAAGGTATCGTTGCCAAGGCAAATGTATATCGAATTGAAACAAATATTGATTTATCTAAAGTGCGTTTTAATGGTAAAGACTATGTGAATGCAGATTTAGAAAAAAGAATCAGAGTAACTTCTCGAAACGAATTAATTGTAGATGTACTAAAAGAATACTTTACTACTGGAGAAGCAAGTTTGCGCCAAGGTGTTATATTTTGCGTTAATGTTGCACACGCAAATGAAATGGCACGACTTTTAAATAAAGCTGGCATTGTTGCATCTAGCTATACTGGACAGACCAAAAATCCAGAATCTGTCATGAAAGATTTCAAAAACAAGAAGATTCGGTTTCTTTGTACTTGTAACATGATTTCTGAAGGATGGGATTATCCTGAACTTGGCATTTTAGTTATGGCTAGACCTACTCTTTCTAAAGTTCTGTATTTACAACAAATCGGTAGAGGTTTACGAAAGACAGACATTAAGAAAAATGTAATTGTGATTGATGTTGTTGATGAATATGGGGCTATGATCAAAGCTTGTAATATGCATACAATCTTTGCCAATCCATATTATGTACCATTTGGTGATATCACAATAACAAATTACACTCCTGGAGACATGTTAGTTGTGGATGGAATTGAAGAACGTATTGAACGTATCACTGAAGTAGATATCAATACATTTGAAGATAAGTATGGTGATTATCTAAGTCAAGAACAATTAGCCAGAGAATATTTTATCAATACTGGAACTGTTACAAGCTGGATAAAAAAAGGAAAAATAAAACCTAGTGTAGAATATAAATTTGGTAGTAAATCCTTATATTTATTTAGTCCTGATGATGTTGAAAAATATCGAAATGAACCTGGAATCAAAGAACATAACAACAATACAATCAAACAAGACTTCTTTGAATTCTTAGAAGATAGAGATTATTCATTATCTTATAAAATGCCATTCTTATTAGCTTTTATTAAAAATGTTAATACTATTGGCGATGCAAAAATAGACGATGTATTAAATGATTATATTGCATTCTATCAAGATCGAATTGATAGAGGACTTCAAGTAGATCGCAGCACTTGTCCATATAACGAAACCACTCTACAAGATAGAAAAGCAATCTGCAAAAACATGCTAACAAATCCATTTGAGAAATTTGAACGAAAAAGATTCTTATATTATTCAAAAGATTTAAGCATTATCGCAATGAATCATGCTCTATATAGTAAGATGAATAAAGAAGATTGGGATAGAGTTAAGTCTCAAATACAGGAGGACTTACAACACTATTATTCTGATATGGGTGGAATATAAGAACGGTTTGACCATAAACAGCCAAACCGTTTTTTTGTAAGCGCCAAATAGGGCACATATCTTTACAAAGGAGCTGAAACTTCCTTATCCGTTACAGCTCCTGTTTGTTATGCTATAATTGTTCTGCTGAATCAAAATTGATAATGAATACTTTCCTTATACTCTTCATACAATTTTTGATTCAATGCATCGCCGCCATCTAAGTTAGCGCTATAAAAGATTGGCGGTTTTTTCATGCCTGAATCTACTAATTTTTGTGCTACAGCAGCAACAATCGAATTAAGCATCATTGCTCCGATTACAGTTGAAGTTGGAGAAACCTTTTGTTCTAAACCATCAATTTTTACGCAAGCATCACCAACATCACCATGATTATCCAAAATAATATCAGCAAATTCATACAATTTCTTTTTTGATGGATGACGAGAAGTCACACTTTTAGAATAAGATAAATTTGTGATAGCTATTACTTTGGCGCCCATTTTTTTCGCTTCTGCTGCAATTTCAATGGCTACTGGATTTCTTCCAGAAACAGAATGAACAATTAATACATCGTCTTTTTTTAAGTTAACTTTACTTTGTGCTAGATTTGTTCCATAACCAACACATCTTTCCATTTTGCTTGTTAAAGTAATTGGAGATGTATCAAGCATAATCTCTCTACCAAAGATTGGATTAAATAACATCAAACCTCCAGCACGATAATACAATTCTTCACTCAAAATGCCTGCATGACTTGCACCAAAAGTATATATAGAATGTTTATTTAAGATACATGTGGTCAGTAAGTCAACACACTCTTCCATGGACTTTGCTTCATCTTTTTCGATGACATCCATTAACTCATGAATGCGTTCTAAATATTTGAATTCCATACTAAGCAATTAATCGAGCAATAAATCCTTCTACAATTCCCCATAAAGAGAAGTCCTGACCACCATAAACTAACATCCATTGTTGAATTGTGTTATTGAAGAAGTAAGCTCCAAATCCAACTAAGAATACCATTACGATACCACATGCAGCGGCTCCAATAATACATCCACGAACTCCACCTTTGGCATTACCAATAATAGCAGCACATCCAGTTTCAAAGAAACAAGTTGAAATCAATGGAATTACAACTGTTGGGAACATTCCACTAGTTAGTAATAAGGTAATAATTGATGTAATCATAGCAACGATAAATCCAATTAATAAAGCATTTGGTGCATAAGGGAAAATAACTGGAACATCTAATGCTGGAATAGCATTTGGAACGATCTTATCCGCAATACCTTTAAATGCAGGAACGATTTCAGCAATCATCATACGAACACCTTGAAGCATTACAGTAATACCAACACCAAAGTAAATAGCGTGTGTAAAGATATATGTGAAAATACCAGTAGTTCCACCTGCATATCCCCAAACAGTTCCAGGATCTTTTCCGTTAGCTACTAAGATAAAATATAAAACAATGTAAGTAATCGCAATAGTAATTGATCCAGTAATTGAGATTTCTCTTAAGAATCCTAATGATTTAGGTACATTTAAGTCTTCTGTAGAATGTTCTTTATTTCCAAATAAAGTTGCTAATCCTGCAGATAATAATGATAAACATGTTGTTGGGTGTCCAATTGTGAATGAATCATCACCAGTAACAGATTTTACCAATGGTCTCATCAAATTTGGAGAAACAATCATATATACTGCAGTAAATACAGCTGCTAATCCAATTAATTTACCACCAGTTAATCCAGCATCTACACCTGCAGCAATAAATACAAATGGGAACCAATATAACATATGTCCAGTTAAGAAAATAGATTTCCATTTTGTGAAACGAGCCACTAATACGTTAACAGCAAACGCAATGATCATTACAATACCAATCTGTGTTCCAAATTCAGCTCCAATATCCACTGTTTTACTTGCAACTGCACTTGGTGTTACTGCATTAAAAGCAGCCGAAATTCCATCAATAGAATTACCAGTAATTAAACCAGTACCACAAGATAGAATATAGAAACCGATTGCCGTAGTTAATGTTCCACGTACAATTTCAGAAAATGATTTTTTCTGAAGAATCAAACCAATACAAGCAATCAAGGCAAGGAATATAGCGCCTTGATTGAAGATTTCATTAATAATAAAATTTAATACTCCCATACATACTCTCCTTATTTACAATTTTCTTCTAAGTAAGCTAAAGTTTTTTCTTCTACTTCTTTTTTGTTCATGAAATTTTTAATAGCCACAACAGGAACCTGTGCACGATCTTTGATTCGATCAGCCAATTCCTCAGAAATAAAAATTACATCACACTGGTTTGCACAACATGAACCAACATCTCCACAAAATGCTTCAATTTCATAATTATGTTCTTTTGCGATTTTTTCTACATTCATACGAAGCATCAAGCTAGAGCCGCATCCAAATCCACAAACAGTTTGAATCTTTGGTACTTTCATTCTTTCTCACTCCTTTCTCTATTTATCCTGAAACAAAGAATATAGTTCTTCTTCGCTTGTGCAGGCAACCATCTTTGCCACTATCTCTTCATCCATTAGTGTAGTGGCAACACTTTGTAACATTTCTATATGACTTGTTTTATCTGTACAAGCCAAACACATTACAATTCTTACGGGATCGTTATCACAATGAAATTCAATATCATTTTTAAACGTTGCGATTGAAATATCTGATTTTTTTACATACTCACACGGAGCAGCATGAGCCAACGCAAATTGGGGCATAATCACTATATATGGTCCTAATGTTTCTACACTACTTATCATATTTTCAACATAAGGTTCTTCAATTGAACCACATTTAACTAAAGGCACACTAGCTATACGGATTGCTTCTTTCCAATCCTTTGCTTCTAAACCAATTTGAATATTTTGTAATTTTATTCCTGTACTCATCTCTATTTTCTCCTCAATCATGTAAACTCAAAATCGACTCTATATTCTTACTATTTTTTAATAGCTCTATGTTTTCTGGTATATCCAATATATTGGCAATATTTAACAATTGTGATTCTTCCTTATCACAAATTCCTAAAACAACAATCGCAATAACTGGCTTTGTATTAAATGAACCAAATTGTATTTCATTTTCTAAAAGCAACAATGAAACACAATTTCTATTCACTCCATCATCTTTGCCAGCATGCACATAAGCAACTTTAGGAGTAATAACCATATAAGTTCCAAATTCATTTACTGCCTGGATCATCGTATTTACATACTTACCTTCAATATCTCCTTTAGCCACCAAAGGTGCTGCTGCCTTGCGTATTGCATCTTCCCAAGATATATTGCCTTTCGAAATTGAAACATCATTTTTTGAAATATACTCACCCAAACAATGATAATCATGTTCTACAACTTTATTCTCATTCTTATTAAAGAACAAAGAACACATTTTCATAAATGATTCCTGAAACAATGTATTTCTTATCATTTCAATATCATTCTGTTTTAATAATGGATTGATATAAATCACATTCGTTGATTTCACACTCATATAATTTGTTGATATGATCAAATCCACCTCATGACTCTCTAAATATTTCTCCGCCTCTTCAATCGAATAAGGTCCTACAATAAAACAATCTCCAAAAATTTGGTACATACGAGATTTTAAAATAGAGCTTGTTGCCAACCCAAAAGTACAAACAATCATAATAACTACTTTTAAATCTTCTTGTACTCCTGTTTCAAAAATAGAAGCAAGATATAATGCAATATACGATATTTCACTTTGATCAAAATTTAAATTGTATTTAGTTTCATACACATTCAATTCTTTTTTTGTGAATTCATACATAACACCAATCGCAAAACGCACCTGCTCATCCAATTCATTACGAATATGAATGTTATTCCTACATCGATAAATTGCTGCTCGAACATGTACTGTTAAACTGCGTATGATATCTTTCATATCTTCAGAATCAAAGTAATGTATCTTCTTTAAAGATGAAATCAAATGTTCACTTATTTCATTTGCCTCATCTTCAACCTTTGAATCCAAAGTTAAAGCCCCCTCCACTCGTTCACCTAATAAGAACGAACTAATATATTCTTGATCATTACTATCCGAAATTTTCGTAGACAAGATAGAATTGATTCTTTCCATGTCTGGACTTTGAATTGTCGAATTTTTTGTTTTCATTAACCCCAATCGATTCAACAAAAAGCTTAAAACAATGGAAATTCGATCTCTATCTACATATCTAAATCGAAATTCATTTTCAATTACTGTTATCAGCTCAAATGAAACATCTAGATTTCTTTGAATACCATCATTATTTATGCATAGTTCATAAACAATTTTCGAATGATCATTTGCAAACAACAAATCAATAAACAAACACCGAATATCAGTCTCATCTCCTTCAAGGCTTGTACCAACACCCTGATTTTTTATTAATGAAAGATGATATCCATCAAGAAATTTTTCAATAGTATTTAAATCATTAATTACTGTTTGTTTACTTACACCACAACTAGAAGCAAGAGTCATAAATGTATTCACATCATTCAATAACAATGATGTAACATAAATAACAATTCGCTCATTCTTAGAATAAGAACAGCTTAAATCATCAAACAATACTTCTTGTTTATTCTCTATCCATACACCCTTACCAGGCTTTCGAACCAAAGAGATTCCTTGTTCTTTTAAGTAAGCAGAAATTACTTCTAAGTCTTTACGCACCGTACGATTGCTCACTTCAAAATTAGACGCAATCACATCATTAGTCACGTACGAATCGCGGCTTAATAAATATTCAATAATGTTTCTCTGTCTTAAAGTTAATGCAATCATATTTCTTACCTCATCTATAATTTAATCATTTTAAAATTTTACCTCAATACAAAATATAAACCAGCAATGTGGCACTTTTTTTAACAATTAATTTAAAATGATTGCGGTTTCACAACAATTTTATTAACACACAAACTGCATCATTGAACAAATTTTAAAGTGGCAAGTTTAAGTTTCGCTGCATTCTACATTTCCTACTACACCACACTATTTCCAAAAAATTACACAAGCGTAAATTGTTATAAAACTGTAATTAAAAAAAGGAACCCATATTTGAGTTCCTAAGTAAAACAAGATTTTAAAGAATATATAAAACTGGATAGGGATAAATCAACCTTTAAAAGTCATAGGGATTTT
>ENA-OWRC01001253-OWRC01001253.1-human-gut-metagenome-genome-assembly--contig:-NODE-1253-length-26292-cov-2.898045_pt1 | contig 26292 bp, 35 predicted proteins | sample MGYA00248268_ERZ651895 | MGnify/ENA primary metagenome ERZ651895 (study PRJEB26924, sample SAMEA4378242) | human gut metagenome | biome: human gut; feature: human-associated habitat; material: faeces...
TCGGTATATGTGATCAACTGATAGCACCAAATATATTTATTCGTCACTGTTGTTGCTGTCGGCGTTGTAGTCCAACCGGATGTATCTGTCTTGACTCCTGTTCCTGCCGAAGTTGTGAGATAATAATTCGTTACAGATTTAATGCCTTTGCCTGTTGCGCCGGTATTACCTGTTGCACCGTGTGTTCCAATAATAACAGGGGTTGTTGTGGTAGGATTTCCGCTTGAGTATGCAATGGACTGATAGCACCAGAGATATTTCTTAGTAGTATCTGTCGTTTGCATTGTGGTAGTCCAACCAGATGCCGCGGTTGTAACTCCTGTTGCTGCTGATGTTGCCAAATAGTAGTTTGTAACACCGGTGATACTTCTACCGGCATCTCCTTTTGCTCCCGTAGCGCCTGTCTTTGCTACTGCAAAAGAAAATTTCTTATTAATTGTGATACCGTCGACAGTCACTGGAATGGTTGCCTCACAGGACGAGGTGATAACTGCTGTTGTCGTAAATGTGATTGTCGGCGATGCTGTTCCACTATCGGTAACTGCCGCTGTGATGCCAGTAGGACAAATGATAGATTTCGCATCTACAACTACTACAGGACACTGATTCTGTCCGCAATATGCGACTGCTTGCGTTGCGCATTTCTGACCGGCTGATGCACCAGATGTTGTGCCAGGAAATGTATAAGCCTCTGATGTTAATATAATACTATAAGCGTCAGTTACATCAATAATAGTTGCCTGACCGGTTGCTCTAATTGCCATTTTGATTTTTCTCCTTTTCTTCTACGATCAAGTCACAAGCGTATACACCTTTTGTGTCTATATCGTTTGGACTGATTTTAAATTTGAAACCGCCTTCCGCGATCCGTTGATCTTCTGGAGCAAGCGTTAAATAATCATCAGAATCATTTAACTGATATCTCCATTGTAAAAAAGCACCCTCGCCAAATACTAATGCTAATGTTTCGCTATCAGTAATTCGCTGTGTGCCGCGTATAATTGTTACAGATAATATTGTTGATACATTCGTATTCTTGAAAACGTTTCCTTTTGACGATGTAACATACAATGAAGTGGTAACCTCGTCTGCTATTTCATCCATACGATCTTGCATGCTGCTAATCACATCTTCGATGTTTCTTCCAGAGCTAAATGTTATGCTATTTGCAGATATTGCAAGTTTCCAAGAACCATCAGTGTCTTTGAAATACATAATGTAATTCTGGCCATCGCCGAATGACACTTGTCCGTCTTTTCCAAGATAGATACCACGTGTCCCATTTGTCGCCGATGCCTTTGCTCCGGAATACAATGCTGAATCAGTTATACTAAATCCAGCAATAGTCGCATCAAATGCCACCAAATCATTCACAGAAATCTTTTCGGCAGTAATAGACTTTGCTTGTATAAGGCTTCCTTTTAAAGAATTATAATCTGTCTGCTCTTTTTCAACAGTTGATCCGTCAGTGTTTAGCTTATAATAAAGACCATCGTCGCCTTTGATTACCAATTTATCCGCCACAATTGTGTTTCCCTCAATGAGGTCTCCCTTAATTGTAACGCCAACCAGTTCACCAGTGATTGTCTGATCTCCAACCGTAACATCCTTGATCAGACCGGACTGCGCATAGAAATACTCCATGGCAGCCTTACCAATGTTTGTAAAGTCAATATTGGCATAGCGGAAATCTGCATCTGTAGCACTCAGCTTGTTGGCTTTCAGATCTACGATATCTGCAGTCTGAGCTTTCAATGTTTCTGTGGTGGTATCTTTGAATGATGCGTAATCGCCGCTGATGTTGGTGATCGTGGCATCGGTGGCTTTCAGACTCTCAATGGTCGCATAGGTCAGATTGGCATCTTCTGCACTGAGTTTTTCTGCATCTAGTTTTTTAATGCTTGCGTCCTGGGCAGTCAGTTTTCCGTCAATCTCTGCATCTTTGGCTACTAAGCTGTTGATAGATGCTTCATTGGCCGTCAGTTTGCTGTTGATGGTGACGTTATTGGTTTCAAGCGTAGCAATTCGTGCAACCTGTGCTTCAAGTTCTTCGGTACTTACTTTGCCGGCTACTACATTCTCCAGATTCGACACTTTATTTGTTACATTGGTAACATTTTTATTTGTCTCTTCCAGATTATCTTTTGTAGCATATTTATTATCTGCAGCTCCAACTGCAGCCTCAAGCATATATACTCTTTCCAGAATCTCCGGATCTAACTCCGACTGCAACTCTCTGACATTTCCAACTGTGGTCTTGTTGTTGGATGGATCTGTAAAGCTGATGGACTGTTCCACAACCCTGACACTCAAATACAATTCTGGATTGTATTCTTCATCACAAACCACTACCGTATCTCCAATTCCAAGATCAAAATAACCTTTGACATCATAGCTTACCTGTGGAACACAATCTTTTTTTAACTGTGCCAGTGCCTGACCATATAGCATATTTACATTTTCTGTTTCATAGCTCCAATTCCTCAAAATGTAGCCATCATTACGTTTTCCCATGATATTGGACGGAAAGCGATCACGGGCTTGCACGGCACGTATAATCCCATCATGATCAAGCAGTACATATTCCTGCTCACCATTTTCATCAACTTCAATTTTGGACATTCCTACCAATGTGAGTCCGTCTTTTCCAATCGGCTTGATGGATGTATACAGTTCTGTCACATCTGATGTTTTTGTGATACCTTCCACCTCTACACCATACCGTAAAATCTTATCTACACGGTTTGCACCGATTCCCTGATACTGTTCAGAATGTTCTCTATAAACGTTCAAAATCAGGGAATTCAGAGAATAATCCATATTTAATTGCGGTAATATCTCAATCTCCGCGCTAAATACATTGGCCAATGAAAAAAGACGTGCCAAGATTGTGTTCGTTCCCGTCCACTCATGTTTAATAGATTTATCCGATACCTCATTAATGCCAAGCGTCAATGTTTTTTCATAATCAAACGCATCTATATATTCTGCAAATGTCATTGCATTTGCCGCCGTATATTCACTGGAATATTCATTAAGGAGTTCAAATATTAATGCAAATGCTTCTACCTCAACCACATCTTCATCCCGCACACTGCTTACAATATTGAAATAATAATCCCGCATCTTATAACGGAAGGATATTTTATTGCCAACGATCAGATAGATAGAATCTTCATGTGTTGCATCTGCTTTAAATGAAAATGTATTCGTCGATCCGCTAAGATATCTATGCAATTCATCATCCCAGTAATGCAGACCATCCACTGCCTCATTATCCATAAAGGCGCAGACCTTATCCATATTACTTAAGATTGCAATTCTTACATTCTCCATTTATAAGTACGCCTCCCTAATCTTTGCTGTAATCGTCGGTGCTGGATTCGAAAAATTAGAATAATAAAACTCCACCTTGGTTTCCCCTGGCGGAGCTTTAAAATACTTTGAACCAACTGTCTCATCATTTAAACTTGGAATACCATTCACATACATCTTTGCGGCGGGACCATTCACCGTCAGGACATCCCCTGCCTGATAACGGTTCGGCAAATCCTGCAGATAGGTAACACTATCGCTTCGGAAAGATAAATTAATAAACCCAGCATAATGTATCCTGTGTTCTGTCGTAATCTTATTATCTGGTGGATATCCCAACCATACGGTGATGGAAGCAGCTTTCTTACCAGCCAGTTCTGGCATACGGTATTGGTATTTCTGTCCGGCAAAATAAAATTCGAACAACTCACCCATCTTTTGAATATACATATAGCCGCCGCCTTTATTTTTGTTATATATATCTGCCTGTCCGTTCCAGTCCCCCGGTTTAAACTGAATATTACTCTTCACACTGTTTCCGGCAATCAACTGTAAATTTGTGACCATATTTCCACCAGCACTACGATATATATTTATTGAGGCAAGAAGATTTCCATCAGTATCTCCAATATTAAACTGCATACTTCCAACCTCAGATGCATACTGGAGCTGCCACATGATTTTTGCCATTGCTACAAAACTTGTGCTTCCTTTTTTTCCATCGCTCTTCGCAGGTAATGTAATCTGTCCACATGGTCCATGCCAGACGTTCCCACTTCCTGATGAATTTACCAGCATTGGGAAGAACAGTGATCCATTACCATCATGATAATCCTGATAGGTAAATGATCCTGATTTCAAAAATGCAGAATTTGTTAAGATTCCCTCATCTTTGGTAATATTTTTTATAATCTGATTTCCTCCATTCAGATTTAAAAGATTTTCTGACTTCTCCTTTTCTTCCTGATCAAGCTCTCCTGGATTTCCATACTGAAGTGCACCATATGGACTCACTATTCCGATATACCCATTTTCATGGTTGTGTTTGATCTCGTAACTGATTGCCACTGGTAACGCTCCATCATTGACTATAGTTGTCTCTAAAGCACCTGTGGATGTATTCTTTGTTGTAGAAAATACTTTCTCTGTCAATGAATATTTGAACGGATCTGCACAATAAAAATCAATCTCCCCCGTCACACAGTTACTTCCTGCTGCTACGGATGTATTTCCAACTTTTGTCCCGATAAAATATTTATCCGGTTCATCCGCAAAAATAAGTTGTGCCTGTTCCACATTCAGTATCTTGTTCAGCTGATTATATGCTTCTCTGAACTTTTCTGCTGATGATGTACAGAGCTGGTATCCAACCGTAATTGTTCTTGGCGGATACCGTTTTCCCCGATAATCTGCACCATCCTTATATCCGATTGTCTGAGTCTCAATCTCGCACTCAAGAAGTTCTCGTCCACTTGTGTATAAAGTCAAATACCCAGGGATTAAATTTTCAATATATTCACCATTTATTTCCAATGATTCTGTGGCTAAGTTGTTACCAGTCACAGTCTCATTTGTATCTATAAATTCATACATTATCGATACCCCCGCATATATTTGTTTAACTTGTTACGTTTCTCCAGTTCTTCCTGCGTATAAGTTGCAGTAGCTTTCGCTGCCTCTCGTCCATCAATAACAACTGGGATTTCAAAATAATATCTGGCATTAATATCACCGGCATAAGAATATGACGTATCCACCTGAAACGCTCCGGCAGATGCTGCCATCCTGTCAATATATCCGGTTGGAATTGCTTCCTGTGCCACACGCTTGGCAGCTTCACGAACCTGACGGATCTTATTCAACATACCCTCAGCCATGCCCTCCGTGGTAAACTCACCGCTCTTCTCCGTTACTCTTGATGGAGAATGGATTTTTAATGCATCATTGATTGTCTTTGATACCGTGTTTGCCAGACGATTTGCCGCTGCAATTGCCTTTCCAGAACCATTATTAATTCCATTCGCCAAACCTAGCGCCGCATTATAACCACTGGTTTTAAATTTACTTTCCAGACTTTTCACTGTTCGTTCCATTGCATTTACATTACTGGTAACCTGTGACTTTGCAGAATTCATTCCACGCGTCACAGCTGTTGAAAATGCTGTACTTCCCTGATTTGCAGTTGACTGCATGGCATTAAATCCCGTTTTTGTAACATTCGCCATTGCTGTCATTCCAGTCTGCGTAATGGTTCTATTTCTCTGCATTGCCGTACTGGTAGCTGTATTTACTTTCTGAAATGCTGACGTATAAATCTGTGGTAGTGTTGAAATAGAACGTTTTGCAGCATCCGCAGATGTCTTGCCGAAATTGCTTATTATTTTGGTCATTGTAGAATCTAACATTTTCTGTTTAGATTCAATTCCAATTATAAATCCATCAATAGTATCTTGTCCCAATCCCTTATATACTCTGGATGGGGAACCTGTTTCTAATCCCTTCGCAGTCGAATCCGCTGTAGTTGCTGCAAGGCCTGCGCCAGCAAGTGCAGGTTTCGGGCTATTAGATATCTCATCAGAAAATGAATCTACAACATTTGTTCCAAGTTCACTAAACATGGTAAAATCTGCTTCATCCAACGCCTGCGCCATTGTCCCAAGCACACCAGACTCTCCCTTGATATAATCCCGAAGTGTTGCTTTATCAGTATCTGATAACTGCATGGAATCTATAAAAGTATGACCGATAGAATCATATGCCTGTTCCCACTGATCCTGTGCCGCCAGAACTTCATCCACACCGCTATTCATCATGTCACGCAATAGTGGTAATGCTTCCGGACCAGTGGCACCGATTGCATTCAGATAACTTTCACTGACGCCTGCATTGATTGCCTGCGAATACAAATCTGCAAATTCCTGTGTTTTCGCAATGGTATCTGCCTGATTCTTCTGAACGCTGGACCATGTGGTATCGTTATCTTCCTCAATTTTGTCATTCAACGAACCAAGACTGTCCGTCATTGTCTGATAAGCATCCGAAATCCTGTCAACAGTGGCTTGTTGAGCGTCTGAAAGACTATCCAGACTAATTTTTTGCTGTTGTGTGTTGTCTGATGTTGCCTGCGATGCTGCCGCCTGAGATGAAGCAACAATTTCACTGTATTTCTGTTCCTCAGCTTCCAGCTCTTCCAGTTTTCCTTTTAGCTCAGTCTGTTTTTCTCCCATCTCTTTCATGGTCTTGTCATATTCGGCATATGCTTCTCCATTTGAAAGAGCTTCTTGCTTTTTCTTCTCGGCTTCAGTCGTTGCATTGACCGCATCCTGCAAATCTGCTTCCACCTGTGCCTGATCTTTCAGGACATTGGTTAGATTCTCTGCCGCTACAGAGGCTTCATCAAGTTTCGCATAGGCATCTGCTTTCTCCTGCAATGCTTCACTGGTCATATTCAGCTGATCTCTTTCTTCGCTGTAAGCAAGATTCAATCCATCTACAGAACCGTTTAAAGTTTCCACCAAGCCTTGTAACTTTGCTTTATCTTCCGCAGTTTTGCGCTCTTTTTTAGAAAGTTCCACAATCTGATCAATCAACTTTTTATTGGCAGATACAGTTGCTTTGATATCATCCAGTTCCTCTTTCCGGCTGTCTTTATTGGAATCAACCGCTTCTGTATGCTCATCAATAGCATCAACCAGTTCTTCACGGTGTTTCTTCTCCTCCTGCATTTTCTTATCCAGTTTGCTTATAATCTTCACAAGAGCAACAATTCCAGCTATGCACACTGTGATTGCAGCGACAACCGTACCGATTGGATTGGCTTCCATAGCTGCATTCCAGATTAACTGTGCTGCTGTGGCAAGACCAATTTCACCGGAAAGCACACCTACTGCTGCTGTTTTTACAGCAATCGCCACATTGCTTACTTCTGCCGCTCTGGCACCAGCTGTCTCAGCTGCTGTATTCGCTTCCTGTGCAATCGTCTCTGCATTGACAGACATAGCTGCCGCTTTATTTGCCTGCGCCTGGTATTGTGCCGCAATAGCCGCTTTTCTTTCTGCGTCTTCACTTGCCTTAGTTGCTGCCGCATTCGTAGATTCCGCTATTGACTTTAATTTTGCAGCTTCTGCACTGAGTTCCGTTGAAGTTGAAGAAGCCGCACTAGCTTTCGCCTGCGCTATATCTGCTTTTTCCTGTGCCTTAGCTGCTTTTGTCGCAAGTGTCTTAGCTGCTGTCTGTGCTTCCTCTGCCTTTTTCTGTGCAACACTGGCTTTGGTGCTTAATTCATGTGCACGTGTAGCCGCAATTGTGGCTGCTTCCTGTGATTTCACAGCTGCTGTCTGGAGATCCATAACACTCCGCATTGCCTGCAGTCGTTCTTTTCCCTCTTTCCAGACGGTATTTAATCGCTTAACCTTGTCATCAATAGCGATTGCCGCTTTGTATGCCACAAAACCGCCCGTTGCCGTTCCAAGTACAGGAATCAGTGTATCCAGATTGTTGGTCACCAGCTTTACTCCAGGAGCCGCAATCTTCACGAGCTTGCCAACTGCTTCACTTGCCACGGTAAATGCAGTATTCACACCAGTCTTTGTGGTCTCCAACTGTTGTTGGAAATTCGGCAGACCAGCTTCGGTCAAACTGTTGTCTGCGGAACGGATCACTTTCTCCATTCCACGAACCACTGCTGTATTCAGATTCTGGAAAGATGTTCCAATACCGGCACTGGCTGTTCTCGCACGTTCTGCAAATCCATTTACACCGCTGTCCAATTCAATCAGCTTATTATTGAACTGGGTAAATGTAATTTGTCCACTCTGTAATGCTGCATACAAATCATTCTGTGCCGATTCACCGGCATATCCAAATGCCTCTGCCACATCATATAATGCTGGTCCCATCGTCTCCTGCAGAGTTCTCCAGGATTGGAGATCAACAGAACCTTTGGAAAGCATCTGAACATACTGTGTCAGACCTCGTTCCGCGTCTGCCGTAGCTGCACCAGATGCCAGGAACGCATCATTTAATGCAATGGATGTTTTTGTTGCTCCATCCAGATCTCTGGTCAGAACCGCAATTCCCTGCGTAGAAGATACGATGCTATCCAATGAAGTCGGCAATCCGTCAATTCCGGTTGATAACTGATCCATGGACTTCTGTGCATCTTTCGCAGAAAATCCAATCTGCTGCATAACTTTCGGATACTGGTTTAAGGTATCAAATCGTTTGATTGCTCCATCCACGGAAGATTTCACCTTATTCACAGCCATATCCACCACTTTAAAAGCACCTGCGCCTTTGGCAACATCCATCAGGCTTCTCTTCGACTGTGTTGCTCCGGAATCAATCTGATCCAGTGACTTTGCCGCTGCATTCATTTTTGTGGTAAATCCCTGGTCTGCTACACTTAAGACCGCCTGTACACTATAGCTTTCCATCCTTTTTCCTCCTTTCCTTCTGCATTCTTGCCGCCTGCATCAGACGTTTGCCAATTCCATGGCACTTTACCGGTTTTCCAGTCATCGCTTCTTCCACTTTTTCATCGTAATCAAAAAACTGGCTAAAATTTTTATACACCGGAACTCTCTTTCTGCCCTGCTTTTTCATGGCCTGCACATCCCAGCTCTGCCATGCCAACAAATGCAGCATATATTCATGATCTACCTGCTGCAGTCTGTGTGATTTCATTCGCACGCAGTATTCATACATTGTCATGCGATCAATCTCAGTAAAATCATGCATTCCAAGATAGCGCAGACTGTTCAGGACAATATTGTCGTAAGTTTCCAGTGAAGATGTTATTTCTTGTTCGCCACATCCATCAGTTTCTGCATCTGTGCCATCTTCGCCTTCGTTGCGTTGTGCTTTTTTAACTCATCAATCACCTCTTCATACAGAGCATCGATGTCGTCCACCTGATCAATGTACGCATCCACTTCTTTCAACGTCGGACGTTTCTTTTCTGCACAGGTTCCCTCATACAGAAATTCAGCTAATGTTACTGCATCGTTATCCAGAAGCATCGGTACCTTTGTTTCCAAACGGGTTCCAAACTTAACACCAGACTGGCTTGTTACAAAATATTTTTCATCCAGTTTTCTTACAAATCCAATCCCGAAATGAATCTCATAATCGTTTCCATTGATATTTAAAACCATGTGATTTTCCTCCTCATTCAAAAAAGAGAGCAGCCTACGCCGCTCTCCCTATATCAACTTTTACGCTCCAGTTTTCTGAGTATCTGCAAACACATACTCCGCCGCTTCCTGCTGCTCTGCAGTCACGGTTACATCTCCGCGTTTTCCCGCGCCATTCAGACCAAAGGTCAGTGATAATTCCACAAAATCATCTGCAGGAGATGTCTTCTCAAAACTGGTCAGATATCCCTGGAAATACATGCCTTTGAACTTATTAGATCCAGAAGAAGCTTCCGCAAGATTTGCTTCCCATACTTCCATCAGTTCATCATTGTCCATTGCATCTTCCAGTTCATCGATCAGTTCATCCCCTTTGGCAAGGATGGATGATACGGTGATCTCTGTCTCCGTAGTACCCGGTGTACGGATTGGTCCATCCTTTGTCATGGTAGAATCCGCATCTTTACTCTTGGTTCTTCCGTTTTCCGTTGTAAATGCAATCGTTTTTGCATCATTGCTTGCAGCTTTTGATTTGATGCGGAACAAGTACACGATTTTTTTACCCTGTACGGCTTCCGCAAATAACTGCAGTCCCTGTAATTCTCTTACTCTCATTTTGTTCCTCCTAACTAAACCAGAATTCCACTTCCAATATTCCATGCAGAAGTGGCTGTTTTGTCGTTGTATCCGGCACAATCCTCTGTGTCACTTCTTTCAGCATCCAGGAATAATGTGCGGTATGTTCCAGCTTTTTACAAATACTGGTTATTTCAGACAGCAACCCCGATACCGTTCCACGCTGTCTTGGATTGCTGTGCCAGACATTGATTATCTGCTGGCAGCTCCCAATCCGGTTTGATTTTGTCTTTTTTGTATTCTGTTCACTATCTCCCAGATATACAAACGGATATGGTGTTCCTTCCGGCGGCAGAAATGTATCATACACACCGGTATCCGTATCCTTATACTTTTTTCTCAGTTCAACCAATAGTGCACTGAATAATTCCTGCTGTGGATCCATCTTATTCCTCACTTCATAAGTCTGCTCAAATCACTTTTGAACTGTTCCTTCTGCGCATAATAAGCAGGGCGCATAAATGGCTGTGCATTCATGAACCGTGTGCCCCACTCCACATACGGTGCATATTCTGCCGTTGCTTCGCTTTCTGCAGTCAACACACCATCACGAAGCACCAATGAAATGCTACGTTTCAATGTACCGGTATCCACCGGAGCATTGCGCTGTGCCTTAGCCTGCAGCTCCGCACCGTTCATCTTTACAACACGTTTCACCGCTTCCAGCTTGCCATTCTGCTGCAGTTTCTTTCTTAACGCATCTGTTCCTGTTACTGTCAGTTTCATGTCTGCACCTCACTTACGATCAAACACTGCTTTACCCGCAGATTCCTTACAGAATCTACCTGATACAGCTTATCTCGAATCCGAATATGATCATACGGATCCTGATATCGATTCTGTAGATGGATAGTCAGACTTCCCTGCTGGATTTTTCCATACACCAGAGTCATTGTCTGTGTTCCTGTATCCATGACAGATGCATAGCGCAATGTTTCCTCTATGGTATCGGCTTCATAATTGCCAGTTTCTGCATCGTATTCTCCTGGTGTGATCTTCCGGAAATAAATCGGTGTATCGTATCTCACAGGAATTTCACCCGCCCTTTCGTAACCTCTTTCTGACTGTCCAGATATGCCTGTATATCATCCATATACCCGGCAAAATCATTTGAAGACCAGGACTGACTTTCTCCCTCTACGGTATGGGAAGAAAGCCCCTCTGATCCGATTTTATTGAATCGAATAACTGAAACATCCAAAATAATGTAACTCATTTCCTCTGGTGGTTCTAAACCGCCAAGCAGAAACTTTAACCGCCTCTTTGTGGCATCCAGAATCAAGTTCAGCTTTTTATCCTGAGACGTATCGTTCTCCTGTATTCCAAGCAACATTTTCAGATTTTCCAGCATATCCCCACCTCATTACTTTCCGGCAGTTTCTTCCACTTTTTCAATCAGCGGAACTCCCTGTTTGTTTTTCTCTCCGGCAAGCTCCTCAAGTCTTGCATTTGTCACTTTTACACCTTTCCGGGGAAATGTATCCCCCGGATGGTATTCATGATCCGCATCATGCAGATCTGTAAAATATTTGATTACTTTATACATTGGCAGCCTCCTACGCTCCTGCATTTACAGTAACGGTAACATCTCCGGAACGAACAGCCTTATAGTTCTGATCACACTCAACCAAAGTAATGTGATGAGCTGCTGTTGACGCAATCTCGGATTCACCATCCCATTTAGACCAGCCTTTCACATCCATGCCATAAGTCACAGAAGTTGCCGCTGTTGCATCTTTGTACTTCCAGCAGTTTTTCGGAGACATAAGCTGCTCTTTTACGGTAAGTTTCGTTTTACCTGTCTCTGAACCTGCTGCAGATGTCACATTGAGAGTTCCAAGTGTCTGTGTATCAGATCCACCAACAGAAATATAGGAAATCGCATCCAAATATTCACAGAACAGGCGCAGACCCATAATAGCGAACATGTCCGAAATAGCTCTTTCATAAGTACCCTGTACATGGAATCCGATGAATCCGGTTGTGGAATCTGTGGTATACTGCAGACCAGCTTTTACAAACTCAGAATCGCCCGGATCAACATAATATACAATCATGTTGTTGAGTGGAGTTGCAATAACCACACCTTCCGGAATCTGCGATGTCATAAACACAACATCTGCTCCCATGAAGTTTTTCATGTATTTAAAACCAAACGCTGTCTGTACGGTGATATCTGCCGCGCCAAGATACTTATACACATCAAGAGTGTTTACCCATACAGCGACACCGGTTGCTGTACGTTTCATTTCCTGGAACTTATTTACAACCTTTCCGATTGCCATCGCAAAAGCCATCTGCCATGTAGATTCATGGCCAACAAGGGAACCCGCTTTTAACTGTGCATAGAATCTATCGGATACTACATTGGTCAGATCAGATTTAAATTCCTCATCTGTGGACTGTACCGCCGCATCATAGCCTCTCTCTGCGATCGCTTCAAGAGAAACACTTTTACGGTATTTCTCGATTTTAATGGTATCGAAGTTCTGCTCCTCTACCGTGTACTGAGATAACGGGATCTCATCACCTTCCGGAACGTCACCAGACTGTAAGGTACCTTTTACTTTCTTTGTCTTTAATACGGATCCGTTCTCTTTGCGAATCATTCTGGTGATTCCCAGAATATCCAGTAATGCCTGCAGATTCTTACCAAAAGATGTGACAAAGTCAATTTCTCTAGCTCTTACCTGAATCTGGTCCTGTCCTGTTAAACCTGCTGGTGCCGCAAACACCTGCAGTCCTAATTTTTCAATATTATGCATTCTCTGTATCTCCTTTACTGAAATAACTCCATATTCTCTGCAATCAAACGCTGTCTCTCCGCAGGATTTGTGATTGCCAGAATCTGATCTTTTGTCATGTTTCCTTTTCCACCACTTCCTGCCTTTGGTGGATTTCCTTTCAGTGCATCTTTCACTGCCACCTGCACTGCTGCCTTGTACATCTTCGCAAAGGCTTCAACGGCTGTTTTGGTATCCTCTGCATTTTCAGATACCAGATGTCCCAGAAGTTCATCCGGGATATTGATTTCTTCGTCAGCCAGCATCTTCCGCGCTGTCTTTGCCATCTCTGTGATTGCATTCTGACGTTTCAGATCAGCCAGTTCCTTTTCCAGTTTCTTATTCTGGTACTGTGCCTTTTCCTCTTTTGTCATCTTAGCCAGTTTTTCCGCTTCTGACAGCTGGTCGTTGGTCAGCGCCTCCCACTTCTCCTGTGCTTTGGTCACTGCTGTGTTGACTGCTTTCTGTACTCTGCGGTCAAACTCTGCCTGATTTCCCTCACCCTTTAAGAAATCATCAAAAGATAATGCGCCGTTATCTCCAGAACCTGTGCCAGCTCCACCACCGTCTCCATCTCCGGATCCGCTGCCATCTCCACCACCGTCTGCAAATAACTGCAGGTTGCTCATTGGAACTCTCCAATGCATATTCATAAATTTCATAAGTTACCTCTTTCTGCTCCAACCCATTCACTTAAGCCCAGGTCATTGCGTCGAACCATAGTTTTACGACATTCCGGTCACATCAGTTACACAATCCGAATATTTTCCGGAAATTCATTAACAATCAACTGAATGCCAATAAAAAAGGAATCTACCAGAGTTTTTGACTTTTCTGATAAATTCCCATATTTTATATCAACCCATCCGGGACTGATATCGTATTTTATTTCATCTTCTGTCAGATCCTCCACAGATTTGATCAGTGTCTGTGCCAATGCCGTTGCGCCGGCGCAAACAATATCATATCCAAATGCCGCATATCCCGCATGCCCTGATATTGTCACACCATCGTCACGGACGTTCACTTCAATCAAATGCACCACCTCCTGTCGTTCCGGTCATTCCCTGCCGGTGGGAGATATTCTGGATCACCGCCTTTCTACTTTTCTCATGCCCTTACCTCTCATCTTCACCTATCGTTTCCTCCTTCCTGTTGTTATTATTTTTCAACATAAAAGAGAGCCTGTTTTTACAAGCTCTCCTTTTGCGTGATATGTAATTATTTTCCCCACAACCCTAATTGATTGTTTTGAAGCTGAATCTGTTCCAGCAATACATAGGGAAGCTGATAATCGCCAATTATTCCCACAGCTGTTTCGCACTGGCTTCGTTTAATTGCTTTGTATGTACTTACTCCAAACTGACGTTTCAGTTCCCGGTAGATATCATTGTATACTTTTCCGCGGAGTGATTTATCCTGGTATGCATTGCTGTTCTTTCCTCCCAGGCACTGCACACCTTTCTTTTTCACTGCTGTGGTTATTTTATCAATTTCTATTCCAAGAATCGGAAGGTCGTATTCCAACCGCTCCACCTTTTTATCCAGATTATCTACTTTCTGATTCAGTTCCACATTTCCCATCGCCAAAAGCTGGATCTGTTCCGGTACCGTCATTGGAATGCTTCTTTTTGCTTCCTCTTTCAGTTTTTCTTCTACTTTGAGGAAGTACTGACGGGCCTGTTCACCCTTTGCGGTTTTGGACTGCATGGAAAGTTTCTTTGCAAACTGTGCAGTTAATTTATAATCTTCTCTCTGAATTTTTCCACCTGTTGGCGTCTCCGCATCAATGAAGAGTCGCACCCAATCCTCATTTTCAATTGCAAATTCATTTTCAGTTATGTTGGTCTTAGCCCACCTTGCAAAATCCGCTTTCCGTAATTCTAAAAATTCATACAGTTTTCTCGCCGTAGTCATTCCTTTTTCATCAATACCAAGTGTAATCTCGATGGGTGTCTGTGCCGTTGTGCTCATCAGTTCCATGTCCGTACCTCCTACTCGTTTTCTGTAAGAAATTCATCCAGCCCTTTATCTATCAATTTTCTTGCGTTACAAACAAGGCTTAATATTGTTTCTGTTATTATTTTGGCATTTTCATAATATCCTCCAGCCAATTTCCAATAATCTTTTCGCGATTCAACATCCTGATCGAAATAACCATTTACAAGTGTATCTGATAATACTTCCGCTCTTTGAGTTAAAACTCTAGCTTCCATTATTTTTTCTTCGTCTATTACAATATTCATAATAAAAAGACTCCTTTCAAATTTTGGTTCTTGAAAGAAGCTTCCATCTGCATTATAATATTTACAGAAGGAAACTTCTAACCTAAACAGTCGTTTGTGCTTTGGTCGGTGCTACGACTGTTTTTACTTTTTCAGTAATACCAACTGAATTCCTTGTCGAATAGCTTCTGCTTTCGTTACTCCATGTTCTTCGCAATATTGCAATAATTTTTTGTGAGTAGAATCATCAATTCTTACTTTTACATCATGGTCTTTTCTACACTCTGTTGGTCTTCCAGTTCTCGGACTCATGTAATCACCTCACTTTTGAGTTCCATAAGTCTATTATAACTTATGAGTTCCAAAAGTCAAGTACAATTTGACATTTATTTAAAAACATAGTACTATAAATATGCCCTTTGGGTAACTAAAAGGACGTATAGCTTAATGGATAAAGCAATTGTCTAACTAACAATCAGATGCGGGTTCGAATCCCGCTACGAAATGTAGCAGGTGTCGTTTATACGGCACCTTTTATTTATTTCTTAAAAATGGGTATAAAAATACCACTAACCATTTCTGATCAGTGGTATCTATGATCTGTGTTTTGCCTCTTCTGACATGCGCTTAAAAATTTCCTTGCATTTCTGATTAAATTCTTCTTTTTCTTCCTCTGTACGTTTCTTGGGATGAAGAAATGCTTCTCTTTTCTCAGGTGAAATATTTTTCTTTTCCTCTTCAGAAAAATGTATATACTCCAATTCAGTCCTCAATAAGAAACATTCATGAGGAGATAATTCATTTTTTCTACGCTGTTGCTCATCCTCTGAAAGCAACAACCACTCTCGTGCTGTTAATGCCATTATTCCAATTCCTCCAAAAGAATGTAAACTCTTCCATCCTCTTTGATTTTGTTAATTACCTTAAATTTTGTCATGTATGGATAAAGCACTTCATTTTCCATATCATTTAGCCCTCTAAGGTCTTTTCCATTTTTCGCATTTTGGATATAAATCTGTACCTGTGCATCATCATTATATACATCTCTTTTGGTCGTTGACAAGTATTGTTTTGGAATATACTCTTTTCCTACCTCAAATTCATCAAAGTATTTCTGTGCATCCTCTTCAAACAAAAATGTTACGGAACGATTTAAATTTCCTTTATAACTTGGTAGTTTTTCAAGTGCCGCATCCAGATTCATGATCCATTCTCTTTCAATATCTGTCAATTCTGAATTGGCGTTTCTTCGCAACTTATCATTGAGTGAATATGAATCCGGACTTATATATCGTACAACTGCTGCCTTTTCATTTAACGTAAGTCTGCTTTTCTGTTCTTCCAGCCACTTATCAAATGCCGATCTATCCATGTAAGCACTTGTAGAGCATCGGCAATGCGGATGCATCGGCGGTGCATTATCTCCCGGCATCATATCTTTTACCAGAAAATGTTTCTGATCCAGCGCACGGCAGGCACCGCAGGCAGTTCCAAGTGCATGAAACTGATATTCTTCATAATCATTTCTTTCAAACGACAGCTTTTGTGCTTCCGTCTGCACTCTGGCTAACTCCGTGATCATTAATCTTTCTGCATTGTATTGACTGACACCAAACCGTTTTTTCAAATGGGTAGCAAGTTTCCTTGGATGCTGACCTCTGATCAATCCTGTCTGCAACAAGTTCGCCAATTCTGCTTTCAACATGTCCTGATGCATCCAGACACGGTCCGAAAATGTAACATTCTGAAATGATGCATTTACAAGCGCATCTGCTGCTTTTGCATTATCCTGAATCGTTACTCCAAGTATTCCAGCCTGCCGCTGAAACTCATCCATTGCCCGCTTTGTAAGCGTTTCATCAAAAAACTGCTGAAGTTCATCAAATCCAGATACCATTTCCAGACCAATGTTTGCTTTCAGCAGTTCCAAACGGTTTATTTTCATTGTAGCATTGTACAGGCGCATCTCCTCATTTGCCTGCTTGGAAAAATCTTTCTCTTTCACATACTTTGCAGCTTTTCGTGCATATTCTTCAATATCAAGCTGAGACACTTTCTTTTTTGCTTCTGCCAGAGTAATTCCCTCTTTTCTGGCATACTTCACATAAAAGCCGTTGATTTCTTTCGTAATCTCATCCTGCATGTTCCGGAAGATTTCCTGAATACGTTTCTGATATTCCTTTTCCTCAGTAATGTTATGCTTTCGCTGAGCCGCTTCCCTCTTTTTCCAGTACTCCTGTGATGTCACCTGCTGCACCTCCGAACAATCCTCTCATAACAGCATCATCCTGATTCTTTTTCTGTTCTTCCTCAAGCTTATCTATCTCCGCCTGCACATTATCCACAATAGACAATGTACCAAGCTGAGTTTCCTGTGATACAATTCCATCCAGATTACCGGCAATCTCCGTCTCTTCCAACACATTCGCCGGAATATTCGGTGTGAATTTGTAATGTAACTTCACCCAGTCTTCATTTTTCATACCGGAAACTGGATTTGAAAAGATCAGACGATAGCGTCGGTTCATTCCAGAAGTAAACTTTCGCTCTTTTGTCTTTTCAAGATTGTGCATCGCCTGTAACTTGTATTTCATGGCAATTCCGGAACTTGTCCCAAAATTTTCATCTGAAATATTGGCAACCATGCTGATATGAAAAATCAGTTTTTCCAGTCGATCAATCAGATGCTCCTGTGTCGTATCACCATCTGGCTTCTGCAAAAAATCCACATTCAACTTGTCAGCCTCTCCATCAAAATTGATGATCCTGTCATCGCGGATAGACTTTACATCATCCTTATCAAGATACGCTCCCAGAACTTTCAAATAGGCATCCGCAAAATAATCCACATCATTGGCTTTCTCACTGATTGCCTTATTGTATGCATTGATCATGGTCAGTACTGGTTCGAAGATTCCTATCCGCTCCCGGTTTTCCACATACTCTGTCGCTGGCACTCCCTCAAACCCATGCTTCTTTTCATCCTCATCCCACACAAGTTTTCCTTTTATGGTAAACCATCGTACATTCTCATCATCTGATAGACTTCCATGCAATACCTGATCATCATCGATATACAGTCTCACGAAATACCGTTCGCGCTGCAATACCGAATCATCATAGATCATAAATCCATCCATGGGTGAGAGATATGTAATTCCAACGTTTCCGATTGGATCCACATAATACATTTCATATCCATTTCCAAATATGCTGCATAATTTTGACAATTCCGCGTTGTTATCATCCTGATCATTGTACTGGTCAAGAAATTCCACATATTTTTTTATATCTTCTGCTTCTCCATCTACTGAAATCTTGATAGGATTTCCTAGGAAGAATCCGTTCATCGTATCGACAATGTATTTTGCAAAATTGACAGCAATTCGGTTGTCCGGCTTCCACGCAGGTTTTTCCTTTTCGTGAAAAATCGGATAATCTGTCATATATGCATCCCAAAGCTTCTGCAACCGGAATGCGCATTCTGCATCGTGTTTTCGGATAAATTCCATCAATTTATCATCTGTCAGCGTTTTTTCTGCTGCCAATCTATATATCACGCTATATGCCTCCTTTTACCTTTCGATTCAACCGTGGACGTTCGCCCAGAATTGTATATACAAAATATCTCACTGCATCCATGGCATGATCATACTGTTTCACCGGCTTGTCCTCACCGTGTTCTGCTGCCTTTGCATCCCAAATATAAGAAGCAAATTCTTTGATCGTGTCCTGACAAATGTTTGAAAATACTATTTTCAGCAAGTTCAGTTTTGTTGCTACCAGACGGATACCATCTGCCACATCATTCTTGGCTTTTATTACCCTGTAGCCGCGTTTTGTTAATTCAGCAATAAATGATGCTGCTGCCGGATCTACGATCACAGCATTGATATCTGTCCCAGACAGCCAGCTTTCCAGATCATCTGCGTATTCTGCATCGGTCTTCTGCTGACCTTCTTCACGTCCGGAATAGTAATATTCCCGTGTGCAGTACCAGATGCCATCTGTTCCCTGATTCCAAAGCAAAAACACCGTTGCATTTTGGGTACCGTAATCACAGCTGACATATCTGTTGCCATCAAGTAATAAATCACTGAATGTTTCCGGATCTGCCACATGACGTTCTTCACTGAACATGTCATAGATGATGCCCTCAGCCATCGCCCACAGTCCAAGAATATAACGTCTGTAAAATACCCCGGTGTACATGCTACGGTATCTGGCTTTCACCTTTTCTGACAGGCTCAAGTTGTCATCCATTGTAAAATGCAGATACAATAGATGCTTTTCTTTACGTTTATCTATCCAGTTCTGTTTGAACCAGTGATATGGACCATCTGGATTGCAGTTGAACCAATACTTGGATCCATCCACAGAGCATCGACCAGTCGCCTGATTCACAAATGACTCCGGCATCAATGCCACTTCATCAAAAAAGACCCCAGCCAGAGTAATTCCCTGGATGAGATCCTGTGATCGTTCATCTTTTCCACCAAATATATAAAAATAATTTTCTACGCTGCCCCTTGAGATAACCACCAGATTATCTGCCCGGTGATCCGTTACCCGGTATCCTCTGGAACGAAGCATCAATTTCAACCAGAATAGTACGTTTCTTCGGAACGAACCAATTGTCTTGCCGCACATAGCAAAATTCTGACCGTTAAAGCTGCACATCGCCCACAATACAAATGACAACGACATGCTCACTGTTTTACCGGATCTGATTGCGCCATCTGCTATAATTCCGTCATAGTCCTTTACCGGCGAATCCTCCGTCCACCAGTTCAGTACTTTGCGTTGCTTCTTGGAAAATGGTTGGAATTTGAAAAACTGTTTAATCTTCCGCATCTGACCAATCCTCTTCTGCTGTTCCCTTTAATGCCTCAAGGAATCCATCATCTACCACTTCTGTATCATCATCAAGCTGAGCTTTTGCTTTGAGCAGTTCGGTCTTTGCAGTAATCTGTTCAACTCTTGCTTTCTGCTCCTCGGTTGCCATATCCCAATTTTTATGCAATAGATCCTCGTAACGGTTAATCATTCCCTCCAACGTTTTTTGCGCCCTGGCCTGCGCGGATAAAAAATTGGCTTGCTTATCCCATGCCTGCTGTATTTCCCATTTTTCAGAACATACATTTCCTTCGCTTTCTGCTATCTTTGTTGTTGTCACATCATTCCGATCATGCACATACATAATCTGCTGTGCCCTGATAATGGCAGCATAAGCAATCTGGATCTGGTCCCAGAGGACATCCAATGGATTTTCTGGCATCTCCTGAATAATGGATAGTGTTTCTTCCGGAAGATACTTTGAAAAGAATCCGTGCTTCTCTGCCTTTTTATTTCCCGGCGGACCACCTTTTCCATTTTTGTTACCAGGCTGCCCGCCTTTCTTTCTATTCGAACGCTCGCTTTTCTTATCCGAACGTTCGCTATCCCATTTATGAGTACACTTCCATCGCCGAACCGTCCCTTCCGGTAAATTTAGTTGACTTGCAATCTCAACTAATTTCACACCTTCCAGATACATGACTTTTGCCTTTTCGATTCGCGGATCTGGTGCTCTTGCCATGTACCTTCACCTCTCATTCGTCGGTTTTGTTGCATAAAGAAAAGACAGCAGGTAAATCCTGCTGCCCTCTAGATTTAATCTCTATTTTAAATATCTATCTTTTCAAATTCATTATAATCTTTATCTCCTAATAGATATTTTAATAATTCTTTATGATTATAAAATTCTTCATCTATTAATATTTTTTTATTTTTTATAAGAAATTTTTTACATTTAACATAGAATGTGTTCATTATTTGTAAACACGACTCCACATTTTTTTCACCCATTTCATCAGCCTGAAGCAATTCGTCATAATATGAATACACTGGTATATACCCTTGTATATTACTGTGTACAACATTGCAACATTTACCATACTCTCCTTCTAGATAATCAATAAATTCCTTTCCATTAGCACCACATATGTCTCGAATTTCATTAAACATATTTCTAATTCCAGTTTCGTTCTCCTCATCATATTTCAAATATACTCGAATATAGTTCTCTATCAAAGATCTATAAGTTGTATAAAATAACTTCAAAGATTTCACGCCTAATGAATGAACCCAATTCAGCATATCAGAAAGAAGGCAATTATAATAATGAACTAAATTTTTCTCAGGACAGGAAAACACTTTTTTATGTAATAAAATACCTTTCGCAATACAAACTAATTTTTCCTCTGACACTTGACCAACATCATCCTTAACTAATGAAATAAACACATTTATATCCTCTTTGCAAAAGGCAACGTCCCTATATCTTTCAAGCATATCATAAACCTTCCAGCCATTTCTTCAATTTGTCATTTTCATTTTTCTTTTTTACTCTTTTGTTGGAATTTTCTTCGTCATCATGAATATCAATATAATCCAAAATTTTGGTCGAAATTTTTTTTATTTCTAATTGCTCATCTATATTTACTAATATACGATTAATTCTTGCAGACATCAATGTACGTGATTTAATTACATATCCAGGAAACTTTTCTCCAACTACATACTCTATAAATTCACCCACATCAGAATTTTTCTTTAAAATATCCTTTTTTATAATTAAAATCCCTAAAATTCCCATTAATTCGATATTGTTTATATCCGTTTTTGTTAAGTAATATCTCAATTCATCCAAACTCATAGATTTTCTACCCTTTTCAAAAATTCTTCACAAATCAACTTTATATCTTCCCGCGATTTTTTATATTTGGAAGCTATATTTCCTTGATACCCAACTAGTAAATCATTTACTTGAGATGTCATATTGCTAAACATACCTATCTCTTGAACAATGGTATCACTTTCAAACGTTTCCTTTAACTGTTTTGTTTTTTGTGTCATCTCTTTAATCATTGTATATACTATACCCAATGGTTTTATACCAATATTTTCATTATCATCAAGTCTGTCAATGACTTGTTTTAATAATTTTATTCCCAATATTGAATACCTATCAATCCGAATTGGCACAAGATATAAATCTGATGCAATTAGTGCTGCATCTGTATATACCGAGATTGTTGGTGGACAATCTATAAATATAAAATCATACTTTTCTCTCAGTCGATTTTTTTGAATAAATTTATTAACTTTTTTAGCCTTTGAACCATCCTTATCCGTTTCAACAAGAATTAAATTTATTGTACCTGGTAACAAATCCATATTCTCATTCAGCTTTACTAATACATCTTTTGGTTCTGGTAAATCTATTTTTTTTGCTATTGTTGTCTGAGTTTCAAATAAACGCATAACTGTTTTTGCATTGTTCCCTTGCGAATAATTACTTAAATACTCGTCTTCTAAATCATACTCATTAACAAGGCTTTGCGTAGCATTAAACTGTGGATCTAAATCAATAAACAAAATCTTTTTCTTATAATAATTGGCCAAATATTCACCAATTCCAATACATAAAGTTGTTTTTCCCACTCCACCTTTCATGTTAATAAACGATACTACTTTCCCCTTCATAAACCTCTTTCTCCTTTGTGATAATCATATCCTAAAAGTTATACTTATAATTATAGCTTATTTTCCTTTACTATGCAAACGAAAAAGACATCCGTTTCCGAATGCCTTTTAAGTAGGTTTATCCTTATAGGGGAGAAATCGAGCCGCCGGTTTCCGCCTTTGGCTCAAGTATTATTATATATATGTTTTTTATGCATTTTATGCGTTTTTCAGAATATCATCAACTTTTCTGCTGATTCTGCTCTGATCCAGATGCACGCTCTTTGCAACCTGCTCCTGTGTCACCGGTTTTCTGCCATCAATGAACAGCTTCCGGAAGATGCGATGTGCTAAACTATCTGGTATTGCATCCACGAACTGCTCCACCTCTTTACACTCCTGCTCCAGAACTTTCTTCCGCTTCAAATCACGGTCCTGCAAGCGCTCATATTTCTCCTGGTCAAACCCAACCACACACTGCGGCATCGGATAACCTTTGCTGTAATCAAAAATCACATCATTCCCGATCATCGTATCTGACTTCCAGCGGTTCTGCAGAGTATAATCCAGTTCCAATATCTCCGCTTTATTACTCCGATACGCTTTCAGTCTTTCCTTTGTCATCTTCTCCAACGGCATCGCCTCCCTTATTCTCTTGCAGCTCTGCCCTGCTGCCACTTATCTGTATCTCACCTCTTAGCTGCCGCCATCTAAGATATGACAGGCTCCATTCTGGATTTCCACCCATGGATGCAAGGTAATCAAGTAATGTCACAATAGTTCAACTCTTTGTTCAACTGTTCAACGATTTTATCAATCTCATCGTAGAAATCTTTTTTACAATAACTGCAATCTCCACCACTCTCATTATCACATTGTGCTGAATGGCAGTCTAAAAAGTACCACATGGTCTTCATCTTTACCTCCACTTCGCTTATCATATTTTCCACGTCATAAGCTGTCGGCTGCTCTTCCACTGCTTTCATACAATTCTGGATGGCATCATATTCTACCTTGGCAATCATCTGGTCTTTAAGGCCTCCACCACCTGATGATACTGACAGTGCGCAGTCATTCAGATGAACCAGTAATCTATCTGCATCAATTAATCTCATTTCACATCACTCCAATCTAATTTCTGCCCGCAATTCGGACAATATGCGCAATCACATTCTCTTAATGGCAGTGAAGCACATACTGAACAATATCCCACTGCTGTTCCAATTGCCGCATTGTATGCAATTGGAATCACTTTCTTTGCGATCTGTTTACTATCCCCATCCACAAACCGCCGGATCTCTGCCACTTCCTGCTGCAACTGTTCGTCAGTCTTTTTCACTTTTCACCATCCCCATTCTACCAATGATGCCTGTATTCTTCAGATAATCGTAATAATCCTGCGCCACTTCTTCGCTGACGTTAAACTCTTTTCGGATTCTTCCAATCGTTACACGTTTCTGAGCCTTCGCCCAGTTCTCTAATTTTACAGATTTGATAATCATCATCTATTCCTCTCTCCTGTATATTTCTGGCAGTGGCATCCATGCGTTGACAAATACTCCAAACGATGCATAGCTTGCATCATCATCTCCCGAATAAAATGCTCCGGATTCATCACTGTCTGTTTCGTATCTTCCAATATCCGGAAGTGTAACGTTTTCAAACGACACCAGTACATATTCTCCCGGATTTGGAAGTCTGTCGTTGATGTCTATCCAATTATTTTCCATCTCTTTCCACCCTCTTTTCCAAAACTTCCTTCAATGCTGCAATAACTGTATAATCCAGTATACTGATCTTATCTGGATTCTCTGCTTTTCTAAATTGCAGTTTTAATAGTTCACTCTTTAGCGCACTACTGATTTTCAACGGTTCCAGCGGATCACCAATATTATCTATATACTGCGCCTGACACGCTCTGGCTGTTCGCATTGCTTCCAAGCATTCATCTGGCGTTCCAATATCCTCATACGCTCCCAGTTTCTGAATTACCATGAACGTAATTTCAAAAAATAGTTCGTATGTTTTATATGGGGCTATAATAGCATCATTCCCGCTTTTTAAGCCGTATCTTGCCGGTGAGAACGCTTCCCCTGTATCCTTTGTTAAACGTTTGTTCATAAAATCATTATTTTCCATTATTTTTCCTTTCCACCTTGTCTTAGTCTTATTTAATCTATCCAAGTTTACCCAAGATTCATTCAAGCTCTAGGCTCTCACCATCTCTCCGCTTTTCATCATCTTCGCCAGCTCATTCATCGTAAATGATTCAATATAGCTGGTGTGTTCTCCAAAACAGGTTGTAAAGTGCAGCCGGAAACGAACAAACCGCTCATGTTCCGGGATATGCTCTACCACAGCCTTTACCCACTTCTTATCCTTAAGCTCTATTGCTCCACTTCTGTAAATTTTATATTTTTCTCCAACCTTAAACATTGCTCTTACTCCTATCCAAGCGCAATCCTGATACCTGTTTCTTCCGCTAAGATCTGTCTGATATCTTCCTGGCTTACCCAACCGCCATTCAGGTACTCATTGATTAACGCTGCACATTCTTCCAGAAACTTACGCACTTTCGTTCCGCTCATCTTCTCTCTGGTGATCAACTCCGTGCAGATCATCGCATAAGTTGTGGATAATGCATCTGTGATTGTGATCAGTTTTACCTTGAGATCTCTTGGATTCTTCGGATATTCCATCTTTGCCAAATTCATCCGACACTTCTGAGAGAACTTTTTCGCTTCTGCTTCAACATCTGCGCCGACTTTTGCCTGCACCAGAATCGAGAACTCGCGAACATTCAACTTTTTCTCATAGTGTTCTTTCAGGTACTCGTTAAAAATTCCCTGCACCCTTTCCAATCGTTTCCGACCAAATCCGAATTTATCATGCAGCGTCCATAATCCGATCTCCAGAACATGCTGCATCATTGTTACTGCATATCCGGCAACATGTTTGTCATAAGCATCTCGGCGCACCGCTGCATCTATCTCACTTTGCATCCAACCATACTTTGGTTTATTTTTTTTCTTTCTCACTAGTTTGTTGCTCATTTCTTTTCTCCTCTGCCATTGCATTGATTACCGGCACATAGGTGATCGCCATATTTTCAGCGAACTGCTGCAGCAGGGAATTGCCTTTGTATTTTTCCACCAATGCGCTCATCTGCTTGGTATACTGTCGCATATCCCCAGACCGCCGGTAATCTTTATAATTCTTCCATGCCGTATTCATGACATTCTGTATTTTTTCATGCATAATATTTGCTCCTACTTAAACGGGCACTCGTCTGACTCATCAATATCAGCACTGTAAAATCCATCTGATTTATCCCAGCCATACTGATAATCCAGATCATCACCATCTCCATATATCCTTTTCGACCGTTCATCATAATCCAGAATGATTCCATCCAGATTAATCTTTCCGAACAGTCTGTTTTTCGCCACGATCAGCTTGCGCTGATCCGCACTCATGCTTTTTCCAATCTCATCACTGTTCCCGCGATTGTAACCCAGTGTCAAACCTGCCAGATTCGTAATATCTCCGGAGCCGCTGACCTCATCATTAATATCCGTCGAATATCCGTTCTTTCTCTGATGCGCCACCAGCAGGATCAGACAGTCGTACTGAATCGCAAGTTTCGCTAAGTTTCGGACAAATTGCCCCTGTTGCTCGTACCGGTCACTGCCA
>ENA-OWRC01001280-OWRC01001280.1-human-gut-metagenome-genome-assembly--contig:-NODE-1280-length-25796-cov-3.463346_pt1 | contig 25796 bp, 29 predicted proteins | sample MGYA00248268_ERZ651895 | MGnify/ENA primary metagenome ERZ651895 (study PRJEB26924, sample SAMEA4378242) | human gut metagenome | biome: human gut; feature: human-associated habitat; material: faeces...
AGGCCGCAAAGCGGATACAACCATTATCTCTGGATATACAGGAGTTATTGATGACCTGCTGAAAAAAGGGGTATCTAATTCTGAAGTTATTCTGGAACGAATTCAGGAACAAGGCTTTCAAGGGAGCTTAACTACGGTAAAGAGATACATTCAATCTCATAAATATCTTATTCCGCCCAAAAGGCAGACAGTTGCACCGCAGGGCAACCGTGGACGCAGATATTCCAGTGATGCTGGTGAGAGTTATCAAATGGACTGGGGATTTGTAAATGTGGACACAGGTGATGGCACTTCTTACAAAGTAGCTTGTTTTGCAATGATCTGCCATCATTGCGGGGAACGCTATATAGAGTTCTTTCCAAATGCAAAACAGGAAAATCTCTTTATTGGTATGATTCATGCTTTTAAACGTATGGGAGTTCCTGGACACGTTCTGACGGACAATATGAAAAGTGTTGTGCTCCATCGTGATTCGGAAGGACATCCGGTTTGGAATCATGATTATGAAGCTTTTATGAATACCATCGGCTTTGAAACGAAACTGTGCAGACCCAGACATCCGTTCACGAAAGGTTCTGTTGAGCGCCTGGTACGCTTTGTAAAAGAAAACTTTCTAGCAGGACGAGTTTTTGGTACTATTACAGATCTCAACTATGAAGCATGGAAATGGTGCGATAATCAGAACAATCGATATCACAAAGCTGTTGACTGTATTCCTCATGAAAGACATTCTGTAAGCTGTATAAAAAATGCATCCATACTTATGGATACCTTTGATGTCCGAAAGTATTTGTGCCCGATCCGCTGTATTTCATTTGATGGTTTTGTCACATATGAAGGAAGACGTTTTGGAATTCCATACAGTTATGTTCAACATACCTGCCGTGTTCAAAGAGAAGATTTTACATTGTATATCTATGACCTGGAGTTGAGAAAAGTCTTAATAACCCACGATGTGACATGGAGCCGCAAAGACAGTTTCTGCAAAGGTCAGTTTACTGATGATCAACCAGAAGAAAACCCTTCTGTTCCTGTAAAGATCAGTATCACTCAGAAAAAAGAAGATCCACCAAAATCTGCTTTCGCAAAGTTTGCTTTTGGAGGTGACAGAAATGAATGATACACTGATTGAACAGATTCAGGCAGATGCTGCTGCTCTGGATATAAAAATAACAGCACAGGAGATTGCTTTATATCTTTCTGAAAAGAAAGTTCCACCGGAGCACCTGGAAGCCATAAAAAGATTCATAGCTTTTCTCAGAAAAAATCAGCGAGATAAAGCAATAAGCGCACTATTGCAGCACAGCCGTATTCCACAGAAAGAGCCAAGTACATTCGAAAACTTTGATTTCAGCAGAGTGACTGGCGAGCATGCAGCGCAGATAAGAAATCTTCCGAATCTGACAGCGCTATACTCAAGACAGAATATAGCTTTTATCGGTCCTCCAGGTGTTGGAAAAACGCATTTATCAATGGCATATGGTAATGCCTGTTGCCAAAAAGGATTAAAAGCTTATTTCATAAAAGCCACAGAACTGAATGAAAAATTCACAAAGGCCCGAAGAACAGGCACTGAAAGCAGTGCAATATCTGGGCTTGTCAGACCATCATGTCTGATTATCGATGAAATCGGCAGAAGCATCTTCGACATGGAAAACACCCGTCTGTTTTTCGATATGATTGACCGAAGATGCAGTAAGGAAGGCCCAAACTGCATGATTTTCACCAGTAACCTAACACCAGATAAGTGGAGGGACTTCTTTCGAGAAGAGGATTCATTACTCTGTGCGTTAGATAGGACTTTTGATGCTGCCACCGTTTATCTCATGATAGGTGAAAGCTATCGAGGTCGTAACCTGAAAACTTATTCGATAGAAATCAGTGATCCTACCGAATAATTGTCGATAATTAATTAGCCAAGCAGGTGCATTGGCTATTTCTAATGAGCTCGGATTGGTTGTTTCTACTGGACTCTGAGTGGTCGATTCCTCCGGGCTCTAACACTTCAAATTTTCCAAAATGAATTTTTCCAATATCGCCCCATTTTGGCTGTAAAATTTTTGACAGCCAGCAGGGTATGTGTCGCAAAAGTTGGTGCTGGCATCAAAAAAGAGCCTCCTCTCAGGGAAGCTCTTGGGGAAATATCTTTTGCTGTAATTTTTCTCCACAAGGAGAGTTTCGGCAGCTCTACAAGTTTAATGCCTTATAAATAGCATCAACGTTGTAATCCGGACCAAAGTTCGGGGCTACATCCATAATTTTCTGAATCAAAGGCACGTCCTGTTCGACAAGATCATTTGCAATTTCCTCTGCTGAAGAAAACTTCTGCATCTTGGCGCAGACCTGCTTAATCAACTGCAGCATTCTACCTTTTTTGATGCCTATTTCAACACCTTCCTCATGTGCCTGATTTCTCATAATTTCCATTTCACGACACATAATCGCCACTCCTCTCTCATCTTCCTTAAAATACCGGACGCGGTCTGCAAGGACCTTGTTATGCATATCCTTTGCGTTTGTGCAGCTGAAATCATGCATTAATCGCCCAAGTTTCGTTTCATCCTTAATCTGGGAATTCACATATATGATATGCGCCTCATCCTTAAACAATTTCCCAGTTTCCTTTACAACCCTATCAATATGATAGATTGGGAGATCTGCTTTCATAACATCATTTTCTGTAATGAAGATTACGAAAGTCTCATTCAGAGCCTCATACAAATCACCTGGTTCGGTGACATTCGCATCAATCAATGCGCTGTTGTATCGGGCCCTCTTCGCGCCAGCACCTTTGTCACTCCGCTGAACCTCTACATTAAATACACGGTCATGACTATCGATAGCAAGAATGTCCAGTCTTACGGACCGGCCCTGTAAATTCTTGATGCCACGCTGACTGTGTACTTCCAGAACGTGGATGCCTTCATCGTTCAGGATGATCCGAAGCAACAGTTCCGCACACTGGATATCTTCAAATACTTTCGTCATGAAGTCATCATCCAATAAGCGGAAACCTCTGAGTCTTTGCAGATCTTCCTGATGTTTCTTTTCAAAATCCATTCATCTTCCTCACTTTCTCTGTGATATTTTATATAAACAGGGAAAGCCCTTCTGTAGGCATCCCCTGATCATATCGATCTCGGGGCAATGCCCACTTATCAACTTTTTGGAATTAATAATGTATAGTATTATCTTACCACACTTGAAACAGCGTCGCAAGATTTCCTTCGATATTTCACCATTACTCTATGCCTTGCATCAACCTATTATAAGTATGGATATGGATCATGGTTCCCAACTGCGATTTTTCGGTGTAGAGGAATTTTAAGCTTCTTTTTATCCCCTCAATTCCTCATTTATATGTAACATTATCAGTATGTCTTTTGTACTGTGTCAAAAGACATCAAAATCCTGACAGCTACAGGTAGATGGAACCCTCATTGAACCAAAATGTGAGGTCAGCCACGGGAACTTCCGTGACTGGCCTCATGTGTTTTATATCTACAAACAAGTGAGTAAATTCTGTGATTGTATAAAGATATACATTTTCCATTTTGGATATTTTTGGGGGGACATATCCAAAATGCATTCTACTGATGTTAACCTATTTTGCGGATAACGGTTTTTGGAATTCTTGTAACCCAATCCATTCCATTTTTGTAACCCGTTTTATTCCATTTTTGTAACCCAAAACAGTACATTTTTGTAACCCATTTCGTTCCATTTTTGTAACCCACTTTGGTTCACAAATTTTGAAATATCCAAAATGGAGCGATTTTAAAAAGTAAGTTTTTCATCATAATCAGATGTTTGAGAAATAAAAGGAAAACACTTTACCAGCCTTGTTCGCGATAGATGGGAAAACACAGATTTCAAGTTTTTCTCTCTTATTCGCGATAAAAGGGAAAAACCATTTGCAGGTTTTTCCCTTTCTGTTCGTGATATAAAAGGAATTAATCACACTTCTCTTCCAGAAAAGCATCCACGTCGATCTGCTCGCCGTCTCTCCAGATACGCTCGAGATCATAGAACAGTCGGTTTTGACGGTCAAACACATGTACGACGAGATCGCCGTAATCCATCAAGATCCAGTTTCCGGTCGGATAGCCTTCCATGCTTTTTAAGGAATAGCCGGCTTTGGTGAGTTGTTCGTCTACATTGTCCGCCATTGCCTGCACCTGGTTTCGGTTGTTTCCGTTTGCAATCAGGAAATAATCTGCCAGAACGGAAACCTTTGCGATGTCGATCAGGGTAATATCCTCGGCTTTTTTATCTTCCAGCGCTGCGATCGCAAGCTGCGTCATTTTAGCTGCCTGTGTCATACGTTTCCTCCATTTTTATAAAAATCATAGGTTTTCTGTGTCATGGAGTCGATCTCCATATTTCCGCCCTTTAAATAGCTTAAGGTGTTCTCCAGCGCCATGATGAGTGCTTTGTCAAGATCTTCAAAAGCGATCCTTCGGATTTCCGGAAGATTTGGAGCCTGTTTTCTGCCGGGCTCGATATAATCCGACAGCCATACGATTTTTTCCAGCAGGGACATATCCGGCCGTCCGGTCGTATGGTTCAAAATCGCGTTCAGGATATCAGGATCTGTCACGCAGTATTTTTTGGAAGCAAGATAGCTTCCGACCTTTGCATGCAGTAAAAAAGGATTCTTTTCTTCTGCAGGATTGATCGGGAGATCGTGCTTTTTACAGATTGAAATCTTTTTTTCATTGCTTAAGCATTTCGCGCAGTCGTGGAGCATGCCGGCAATCAGCGAGCTGTTTAAGTCTGCGCCGTAGCACATTGCAAGGGAAGCCGCGGTATAGGCGACGCCGAGCGTATGTTCATAACGCTTCGGGTCGAGCTCTTTTTCCATCGCCTTACGTATTTTTTTCAGATCCGGCTCTTTCATTTAAAAGACTCCTTTCCATCCCTGTAATACCCGCTTTTTTCCAGAAAGCTGCGGACGCGTTCCGGGACGAGATAACGGACGGATGTTCCTTTTTGCAGGTGATCCCGTACCAGGGTAGAAGAAATTTCTACATGAAGGGACGGCATGAAACGGATATCCGCGCGGTAACGGGACGCGAGGGATTTTGCCTGCAGCATCAGCGCAGAATCTTCCCTGCCCTGCCGGACGGAGGCTGCCGTAATGCACTGGGTAAAAATCTGCTCCGGATTTTTCCAGAATTCCATCTGGAACAGCGTGTCCGCACCGACAATATAATAAAGTTCGTCCTCCGGATACTGCGCATGCAGTCGGGTAATCGTTTCACAGGTATAGGAATTGCCTTCTCTTACAATTTCCATGTCGGAAACGCAAAAATAAGGGTTATCTGCTATGGCGAGCTGTACCATCTGAAAACGAATTTCTCCAGGCAGGATCTCCTCCTGCCGTTTCATATAGGAACAGCCGCTTGGAATGAACAGAACCTGATCCAGTCCATAAAAGCACCTCGCCTGCTCTGCAAGCAGCAGGTGCCCGTTATGGATCGGATTGAAGGTGCCGCCTAAAATACCGATTTTGCTCATAGGCTACCGCCTTTATCCATGGGTAAAATAACTGTTACAGGGGAAGTTCGATTTTTTTGTGGTCTTTGCTCTCTTTGTAGAGAACGATTTTCTTGCCGATGACCTGAACAACGGTAGAGTGTGTGCGCTCTGCTACGATAGCTGCGATTTCTCTGGGATCGTCGAAACAGTTCTTCAGGACAGAAATTTTAATCAGCTCTCTGGTATTGAATGCTTCTGCAATTGCTGCCGTGCATTCCGGGGTCAGGCTGGATTTGCCGATCTGAAAAATCGGTTCCAGGCTGCTTGCGAGCTTCATCAGATATGCTCTCTGCTTACTTTTTAATTCCTTCATGGGAGTCCTCTCTTACTTATAATAATCAAAGGATAAGCCGTACATCCGAACCGTATCGCCTTCCTGGATGCCAAGCTCCTCCAGCTTGTCCAGAATGCCGGCATCTTTTAAAAATCCCTGGAAGAACGCAAATCCCTTTTCGGATTCGAGGTTGGTATAGCCAAGCATTTTTTCGATGCGGGGACCTTCTACGACATATTCCTGTTCGAGTTCGTCATAGGTAACGGTATAAGGTTCGTCAGAAACCGCAAGTGCCATTTCCGGGAAGTACTCCTGCTCAAATACAGTCGGCTTTTCGTCGAGACCGTCCAGCATCTGACGGACATGATAGAGCAGCTCGTTGACGCCCTTGCCGCTGACTGCGGAAATCGGGAATACATCAATGCCCTTGGGACCAAATTCCTTGCGCAGCTGTTCGACCGGGGATTCTTCAAGATCGTAAATCGCGTCGGTTTTGTTGGCTGCGATCACCTGGGGCTTTCTGGCAAGCTCCTCGCTGTAATTGGCAAGCTCTGCGTTGATCGCATAGATGTCCGTGATCGGGGCGCGTCCTTCTGTTCCGGCTGCATCGACAACGTGGATGAGCACCTTGGTACGCTCGATATGGCGCAAAAATTCATGGCCGAGACCGACGCCTTCGGAAGCGCCCTCGATCAGTCCCGGAATGTCTGCGATGACGAAGCTCTTCATATCCGGCAGATCGACAACTCCGAGGTGCGGATTTAAGGTTGTAAAATGATAATTTGCGATTTTCGGTCTTGCGTTGCTGACACGGGATAACAGGGTGGATTTTCCGACGTTCGGGAATCCAACCAGTCCAACATCTGCGATGACCTTTAATTCAAGTGTCAGCTCAAGCTCCTGTGCCGGCTGACCGGGCTGTGCATATTTCGGCGCCTGCATCGTACTGGTCGCATAGTGCTGGTTGCCGTTTCCGCCGCGTCCGCCCTTTAATAAAACGACTTTACGGTTGTCGCCGGACATATCGGCGATGACCTTGCCGGAATTGAATTCTTTGATAACAGTTCCTTCCGGAACCTTGATATAGATATCGTCGCCGTCCTTGCCACGGCAGTTTTTCTTACCGCCTTCCTGGCCGTCTCCGGCTTTATATTTTCCAACATGTCTGAAATCGGTCAGGGTATTTAAGCCTTCGTCTACGATAAAAATGACGTCGCCGCCATGGCCGCCGTCGCCGCCGTCCGGACCGCCTGCCGGAACATATTTTTCACGACGGAAGGAAACGTGGCCGTCGCCGCCCTTGCCGCTTCTGACATATATTTTTGCTCTGTCTGCAAACATACTCTGATTCTCCAAATGATATAATGAAACACCTGTCCAGCAGGGTTTTCATGTCTGCGGTTTGTCGCAAAAGCAACTTCTTTTCATATTCGATAAAAAGGCCCCAAACGTGCGTCTGGGGCCTTTTTGGAAATGCGGCCCGCCCATTTGTGCGTCCGCTTATGGTTCCTTGATAATGCTTACTGTTCTACGGGATATACGGAAGCCTGTTTCTTGTCTCTTCCCTTTCTCTCGAACTTCAGTACGCCATCTACCTTAGCAAATAATGTGTCATCGCCGCCGATGCCAACATTGATGCCGGGATGAATCTTGGTTCCGCGCTGTCTGTAAAGAATGTTACCAGCCTTTACAAACTGTCCGTCCGCTCTCTTTGCACCAAGGCGCTTGGATTCGGAATCTCTGCCGTTCTTGGTAGAGCCGACACCCTTCTTATGAGCAAAAAACTGAAGGTTCATATTGAACATTTGTTTACACCTCCTCGAATTTCAGCCTCAGGAATTTTTTCCCGTACTGTTTTTCAATGCCTGTCAGACCAAGGATCATGGTATCAAGCAAAAGCTTTGCCCGATCGCTGACCGGGGATTCAAATACTACATCAACCAGGCCTGCCTCGTCGTTTGTCACTACATTCATTGTATCGTCCGTATAACTTTCGATCGCATTGAGCGTATTGAAAACGAGTACGGAAACCGCCGCACAGATAATATCTGAACCGGCATCCGCATAACCGGCATGCCCGATGCAGTTAAACCCCTGATAGGAATCCTTTGTCTTTCGAATTAGAATCGTCGTCATAAAACATACCGTCGCAAAATCTGATGATTAAGCGTTGATTTTCTCGATTTTCACCTGAGTGTATGCTTGTCTGTGACCATTCTTCTTGTGGTAACCGGTCTTTCTCTTATACTTGTAAACGATGACCTTCTTGCCTTTGCCTTCGCCTACTACAGTAGCGGTTACGGTTGCACCTGCTACGTCAGCGCCGACCTTTAAGCCGTCATTGCTTACTGCGATTACCTGATCAAATGTTACAGTTTCACCGGCTGCTGCGCCAAGCTTCTCAACCTTCAGAACATCGCCCTCAGCTACCTTGTACTGTTTGCCACCTGTTGCAATAATTGCGTACATCTGGGACACCTCCTGTCAAGCGTTAAAATAATTAACGTTACTCGCTAACTTTGGTGGCGCTGTTACAGCGCACTTATACCTCGTTACGCGGCATACTTCAGTATAATAGCATTCCACCTAAACACTGTCAAGTATTTTAACTTGATTTTTTTAAATTTTCTCGAAAAATGTTACTGTTCACACGTGCCATTCGCAATACAATAGAATGCGCGCTCTGCGAAGCAGATTCTGCAGCTTATAAGAGATCAAGCAGTCTCTGGAAATATTCCGGCAGCGGCGCACTGGTTTCGATATACTCTCCTGTCCGCGGGTGGACAAAGCCGAGGATCATTGCGTGCAGCGTCTGCCCTTCGAGCTTTGGAAACGGGCATTTTTTCGGACCATAAACGCTGTCTCCCAAAAGCGGATGACCGATTGACGCCATGTGGACACGGATCTGATGGGTGCGCCCGGTCTCCAAACGACATTCGATATAAGTAAAGCGTTCAAAACGCTTCAGGACAGTATAATGGGTGACGGCGCGTTTGCCATTCACCTGGTTGACCGCCATTTTTTTGCGATCGGCATTGTCCCTGCCAATCGGCGCGTCGATGATGCCTTCGTCGTCGGTCAGCACGCCGTGTACAATCGCCCGGTAGCGACGCGTGATCGTGTGGTCCGCAAACTGCACGGCAAGCGCCTGATGGGCGGCATCATTTTTACAGACGATGACAGAGCCGGTCGTATCCTTATCGATTCTGTGGACGATTCCGGGGCGCAGCACGCCGTTGATGCCGGAAAGCTGTCCCCTACAGTGATACAGTACGGCGTTGACGAGGGTGTGGCTGTAATGCCCGGCTGCCGGATGGACGACCATATCCTTTGGCTTGTTGACAACCAAAACGTCGCTGTCCTCATAGAGAATGTCCAGCGGGATGTCTTCCGGCTCGATATCTGGCTCCTGCGCTTTGGGCAACAGGAAAGATAAGTCATCTCCTGCCTTGACTTGATAGCTTGCTTTGACAGGCAAGCCGTTGATGCAGACGCGCCCCTCCTTGATCATTTTCTGGATAAAAGAACGAGATAAAGAGTCGATCAGCGCTGCAATGCACTTATCGACTCTTTCTTCTTCCTGTTCTTCGGTAATCTGAAATCGAAATAAATCAGTTGTTTCCTGTATCGGGTTTTCCATTATGCTTCCTTTTTTGAGTCCGGTTTCCTTCGTTTTAAAAAGTCAAAGTCCTTTTCCTCGAAATGTTCGAAAAAGGCGAGACAAAGACCTGCCGCGCAGACAAACGTTACATAAATATCAGCTACGTTGAAGATCGGGAAATCGATCAGGCTGATATAGATAAAATCCACGACATAATCCAGACGGATACGGTCGAAGAAGTTGCCGAGCGCTCCTGCCATCAAAATCGCCCCGAGGATATGGAGCATGGTATATTTCCGTGCGGCAGGCATGCGCCAGAGCGCATAGATGCAGGCGAGCAGAATCAGGCTCGTCATCAGTACAAAAAAGATTTTCTGATTTTGTAAAATACCGAATGCGGCACCACGGTTTTCCAGATAGCGAAGCTCCAAAGCACCGGGAATCAGGGAAACCGGGACCTGATCCTTTAAGCGAAGGACAGCAAGGTGTTTCGTGAACTGGTCAAACAAAACACCGATAATTGTGATCAGGAGATCTATAAAAAACATTTTTTTCGCAGAAAAATTCATATCAGTCCTCATCCTTAAAGTTCAGTTCTTCGATGGCAGCTGTCATCTCTTCATCGGTTACGGTATCGTCGATCCGTGCATGTCCGATCCGATCTAACAGGACAAAACGGATTTTGCCGCCGCGCATCTTTTTATCGGACTTGGTCAGTGCTACGATTTTTGCAACATCCAGGTCATCTGCAGAAATCGGAAGGTTGAAGGGAACGAACATGTCGCGGATCTCGTAGTATTCTTCCATCTCGATGAGCTCTTTTTTCCAGGAAATATAGGCAGCAGCAACGCAGCCGAGGGCGACGCATTCGCCATGCAGCATCTGAAAGCCGCTGCTTTTCTCGATTGCATGACCGATCGTGTGTCCGAAGTTTAAGAGCGCGCGTTCGCCCTGTTCGGTCGGATCGTTTTCCACGACCGCTTTTTTGATCTCGCAGCTGCGCTTGATCATGGAAAGGAGCGTTTCCGGGTCGCGTTCGCAGATTTCATACATGTTAGAGATCAGCCATTCATAATATTTCGCATCTTTGATCAGACCGTGCTTCATAATTTCTGCAAAGCCGGAATAATACTGTCTCGCGTCCAGCGTCTGCAGGGTGTCGAGGTTCATGTAAACGAGTCTCGGCATATGGAACGCGCCGACCATATTTTTGTAGGAATCAAAATCTACGCCCGTCTTTCCGCCGATGCTCGAATCCACCTGGGCGAGCAGGGTTGTCGGGATCTGGATAAAATCGATGCCGCGCAGATAGGTCGCTGCAGCAAAGCCGGTCATATCGCCGACCACACCGCCGCCGAGGGCTGCGAGCATGTCCTTGCGGTCAAAATGATGCTCGATTAAAAAAGCGTATAAAGTCTGGATGTTGGCGAGGGTTTTATTCTCTTCGCCTGCCGGAAATTCAAACACTTCTACCTGTGCAAAGGCAGAGGAAAAAGCTTCCTTGACCTGCGCAGCATAAAGTGGGGCAACATTTGTGTCCGTAACGATGCAAATCTTACGCTCCGGTGCAGAAACCGAAAGCGCCGCGCCTGCAAGCTCTTCAAAGCCGATCGTCAGCACAATATCATAGCAGGGCTTTCCTTCACAGGATACCGTCAGTTTTTGTTTCATGAAATTCCTCCTTCGGGAAAAGTTTCCGGGCAAAACAGGGACAACCTGCCAGAATGGCAGGTTGTCCGCCTAAACAATAGAATGCACGCTCTGCGAGCATTCTATTGTCATGAATAAATCCGATGCTGCGCAGTCTTTGCGCTGGTTGCATCAGACATCCCTGACATCGAATGCGCCGCCGATAATTTCCTGAGAATCGCCGGAAATATCAACGCTTGCAGGGGTAATAATAAAAATAAAATGCGAAATCTTCTGCAGATGACCGTCGATTGCGTAACAGGACCCAGACGCGAAATCGATAATTCTCTGTGCAATATCAATGTCAAGCCCTTCCATATTGAGAACGACAGTGCGGTTTTCCAGCAGTGTTTCGGTAATTTCTCTGGCGTCTTCTACACTGGTAGGCTTAATGACCTGTACGTTCATACCGGGTACGCCGGATCTGCGCGGTGCAGGACGCATGGGAGTTACTTTCTGAAGCGCTTTTCTTGGGCGTTCCTCTTCTTCATAGGAATCAGCCTTCTGAATGCTCTTGATTTTGGGTTTCTTCTCTACCGGCGCTTCGTCATAATCATCATATTCATCATCATAGTATCCATCATCTTCATCGTCGCCTAATTTCATATAGCCCAAAAATTTGTCCATCAATCCCATTTTCGAAACATTCTCCTTTTATTCCATATCGGCCACTGTCCGAGTACCGAATATCCCAGTACCGACTCTCACACAGGTGGAACCTTCTTCAATGGCTGTTTGGTAGTCGATGGTCATGCCCATCGATAAAACGTCCATAGAAACATTATCAACACTTTCCTGTGCGATGTCAACAGATAATTTCTTCATCAGCTGAAAATAAACCCGGTTCTCTTCCGGCGTCTGTGTAAGCGGTGCAACCGTCATCAGCCCCCGGATATGGACATTTGGAAGAACTGCGATCTGCCGCACCAGCGCGAGGGTATCCTTCGGGCGGATGCCAAATTTGCTCTCCTCCCCGGCACAGTTGATTTCCAGTAAAATATCTGTCTGCGCGTCTTTCTTGACGCTTTCTTTGCTGATTTCCTCCGCGAGGCGCAGGGAATCGACGCTGTGGATCATTGTCACTTTCCCGATCAGATATTTTACCTTATTGCGCTGCAGATGTCCGATCATATGCCAGCGGATGTCTTTTGGAAGCTGGTCGTATTTATCGCACAGCTCCTGCACCTTATTTTCCCCGAAATCGCGGATCCCTACGTTGTAGGCTTCCTGCAGGGCGGAAAGCGGTTTTGTCTTGCTGACTGCAACCAAAAGGATGTCATCGGAGGTTCTCCCGGATTTTTTCGCGGCTTCTGCGATATTGTTCTGTGTTTGTTTTAGATTTTGTGTAATCATGCTGTTCCTGCTCCATCCCTATCGTTCTGTTTTTGGTAAAGGGTCTGTATTTATTCATTGATCAGCTGATCTACGTCCACGCTCGAAGCGTCGAGCACGATATAATCGTAGGTGCTCAGACCGTAGGTGGTGTTGGATTTGATCAACGCGTATTCGTCGTTCTGCTTTAAAATCTGGATTTCCTTAAAGTCGGCGTAGCCCTTGTTGATATTGAACACGCCGGTCAGGGAAGCCGTCTGGGATACCGTATAGCTTTCCGTCGATTCCGGTTTGATCAAATGGTCGCCGACGCGCAGGGAGGAATCGTCCAGATAGTAATTCTCATCGTTTTCCTGATAAATCTGTGTCGCAACAAATTCCGTCGTCAGGGAGCCGTTTTCTCCCGCCGTTTCGCGCAGGACACCGGTTGCGCCGTTGCTTCCGCCCTTTGTGATATAATCCTTCGGGATCAGGAAAAATTCCTGCGTCGTGATCGCGGAAAGGGGAACCTTTAAACCGCTCTCGGAGTCAGATAAAATTTCCACGTCGAGAAAACGGTCGGTTGCAAAGGTGATCATGGAATTGCTTAATTCCAGCACTGCCAGGACATTTCCCTCGCCGCCGTTGTCGATGATGGAAACCTGTCCCCAGGATTCATACTGGTTTTTGAGGAAACGGACTTTGACGTACTGCTCGTTCTCTAACTGCGCTGCTGTCGTGCGGTCGACCAGAATTACGATTCTCCAATTTTCACTGGTGGAAAGTCGGTAGAGCGGATCGGAGGCAGAGGTCAGCTCGTTGCTGATCAGCTGCGTTTTTTCGTAGTTATCTTTTTGAAAGTCAGCGTCAGTCAAATCGGAGGGCGCTTTGTCTTCATAACCGTCGATCGAATAGGTAATAATGCCGGATTCCGGCGCATAACAGAGATTGACCGGTTGCGTACTCGCTGCATTGTTGATGACCTCGAGATTTTCCAGTACGTTAATGTTAGCGAGTTTTAAAACAGTGCCTTCCAGCTCATATTTGAAGTTGTAGACGCTGTTGAACTCATGGGGGGTAAAATTCGCGCAGAAGCCGGAAATACTTGTGCGCAGCTCGCGCATATCGCTTTCCGACAGGGAAGTGTTGTCCGCGTTCTGCTCGTCTAAGATTTCCTTGATCTGACCGCTCTCATCTACGGTGCAAACAAGCTGATTGGCACCGACACGTTCCCCTTCACGGGCATAATAGTTGATATAGCCGTTGTAGGAGCTTGTCACAACCGTTTCATCGCGCAGGGCGATGGCCGTATAAATATTATCTACAGACAGCGCGCCCTCCTGTACGCGGTAGGCGACGACCTTCTGATCCCGGAGCAGATAACTCCCGACGCAGATAATGATATAAACAAAAATCAGGAAAAAGATAAACGTCCCGAGATTGATATTGAAGGGTTTGCGGTACTGTCTGATATTTCCGTTATTCTGTCTTGCTGCCAAATAAAAAACCTCCGGCTTTTTCCAAAAATAAGCCCCGGCAGAGTTCCTCCGGGGCTTTTTCTTCAGAGAAGACCAGCTTCCGGCTGGCGGTAAGCTGAGATCTCCTGTTTCAATAAACTCATTTTATCAGATGGATACGATGATCTTGGACTTTAAGCTGTCGTCCAGTTCGGATTCATTCAGGGAAACGCTGAGTACGAAATCCACGCCAAACTTTTCGCTCATCTCATCCAGCTTTGCAACAACGCCTGTAATGTTCTGACCTTCCAGGTTTGCAATTTTCAAAAAGCTGTCAAAATACATCTGCTCGAGGTCGTGATCCTGAGAGATGATGCCACTGACGAATCCGAGAAATGCGTCGCTGGAATCGATCATGTAGTCAGGAACTACGATCAGACGGATTTTGTTATTCAATTCATACATGTGTTTGGGACTCTTGTCCAGATATACGATGCTGCCATGCGCATCCTTTACCTCATTATTCACTTTGTCCAGAAGAAATTTTGTTTTACCCTTGCCCTTTTCGCCTACGATTAACTGAACCATTGCAATCCCTCCTAAAGTATATTCCCCTTTATATGTAAACATTACACATATAACATATAGGATATGTTTTATTATAGTGGATTTCGCCCAAAAAAACAACCTTTATTTTCACTTCTGTTACTGTTCACTCACAGCTTTCCGGATGAACGGTGTAAGGGCTGAAACACCCCACGCCACCCGATTAAGAAGTCGCCTGCTTCAGCAGGGCATTCATCTCTGTATACAGGATCCCGCGCTCCGCCGACTTTAAAATCACCGCAATATAAGGGTTCCCGGAGGTGTCGCGTGCAAGTAAAATCAGACAGTTTCCTGCAGCACTGGTGGTGCCGGTCTTGCCGCCGATTACCGTAACCCTGTCCGGCGCTGCGACATTGCCCGCCAGGTATTGATTGGTATTTTTGACGGAAAGCGTTTTTTCGTTGCCGTTTTTATCTGTATAGACGGTATCATAGCTCGTCATGCTGATGATTTCATTGACCGTGTCGTATTTGAGCGCCTCATTGAAAATCAGGTACATGTCGTACGCCGTGACGTAATGGTTCTCTGCATTAAGTCCGTGCGGGTTTACAAAATGGCTGTTGGTTGCACCGATCGCCTGTGCCTCTTCGTTCATCATATCCGCAAAGCCCTCTACGGAACCGCCGATATGCTCTGCAATTGCAACGGCCGCGTCATTGGCGGATTTGATCAAAAGTGCATGGAGCGCCTGGTTTAACGTCAATTGGTCACCCTCTGCAAGGCCGCAGACAACTGCTCCGCTTTCGAGGTTTCCCATATTGGAGCTGACCGTGATCACATCGTCCGGATTGCCGTATTTGAGTGCGACAACCGCTGTCATCAGCTTGGTAAGGCTCGCGGGAGCCAGCCGTTCATGAATGTTTTTGGCATAAAGAACGGTACGGGAATTCAAATCAAAAAGACCGGCCGATGTGGCATCCGTCATATCAACAGCGGAATTGTCCGTATTGATATCTCCGTTCACAACACAAAGGCCGGATGCAAAAGCGTTTGCCGTTTCGAAACCGGTATCGCCGGAAATCCGAAACGCAGAAACCTTATAATCCGGATTGTAGGAAAAGGCAATTGCCTCATCCCTGCAGCCGGTCGCACCGAAACAGACAGCAAGCGCTGTCAGCAGTGCAAGACATTTATTTGTACATTTCACGCCAGTCTAAATCTCCTCTGTCCAGGGACTTGATCAACAGTTCTGATGTAGCCAGATTGGTAGCAACCGGGATGTTGTGCATATCACACAGACGCAGGATGTTGTTTACCGTAGGCTCATGCATCTTCGGAGTCATCGGATCACGCAGGAAAATGACAAGGTCAATTTCGTTATGCTCGATTTGTGCGCAGATCTGCTGTTCACCTCCAAGATGTCCCGCCAGATATTTATGGACATTCAGATTGGTAACTTCTTCGATCAGACGACCGGTGGTACCTGTTGCATACAGACTGTTCCGGCTTAAAATGCCTCTGTACGCAATGCAGAAGTTCTGCATCAGTTTTTTCTTTGCATCATGTGCAATTAACGCAATGTTCATGTTGCCTTCTCTCCAATACTATAAATTATACAGGTTTTTTCGCTGAAGCCCGACATTTAAGACGAAGCCGATCCCTATATACATACTGACTAGCGAACTCAGTCCATAGCTGACAAACGGAAGCGGTAATCCTGTATTTGGCATCATCATGGTAGCGACTGCAATATTCATAAAGCCCTGGATTCCGATCAGGGAACCCATTCCGGCAGCGATAACCATTCCGGCGGTATCCTTTGCGACCCGCGCGATGGACACACAGCGCATTGCAATCAGGATCAGCAGCAAAATGACTACTGCCGAACCGACAAATCCAAGCTCCTCCCCAATGACAGCAAAGATAAAGTCCGTCTGGGATTCCGGGAGAAAATTGCCATTTTTGACGGATGCGATATCCGTATTGTTAAGTCCCTTTCCCCAAAGCTGTCCGGATCCGATCGCGATGACGGAATTTAACTGCTGATAAGCTTCTGTATCCGCATAGGTCGCCGGGTCAAAAAATGCCATAATACGGTCCCGCTGATAATCCTTTATCAGCGTCTGTCCCTCCTGCATGACAATGGACAGAAAAACAAGAACGGACGGAACCGCTACTGCGAGAACGCCCCCGATGATCTTCCAACTCAAGCCGCCGACAAACATCAGGACACAGAATAAAACAGACACCAGAATCGTCGTGGAAAGGTTGGGCTGTTTATAAATCAGGGTCAGAGGCGGGATGATAAAGAAGACTGCAAGCAACAGTACCCGCATCGTATTAAATCGTTCTCTATACTTCATAATAAACTGTGCATAGAATAAAATCAACAAAATTTTTGCAGTTTCTGACGGCTGAAGGTCAAAAAAGCCCAAATCGAGCCAGCGAGCCGCACCGTTTGCCGACCTTCCGAAAAAATGAACCAGAACGAGGGTCACGATCACGAACAGGTATCCGATCCATGCCAGCTTCAACAGTCTGGAATAGTCCAAAAAGGCGATTACCAGCATGGCAATCAGACCGACTGCCATGCCGAGAATCTGTTTGCTCTGTACACTTTGCTTGGCGCTTCCGATCGCAAGGATGCCGATAACATTTAAGGCAATCACCAAAAGCACCAGAAGAAAATCAAAATTCTTTAGTTTGTATCTCCGAAACATATTGCTCCTTTAGCTGATTTTATGGAGATCCAGAATCGGGATGTTGGCGTAGATCGAAGGGGTCTTCGCCCCCTTGCCCCGCGTCGGCGCTTTGCTGATCTGGATTTCCATATTGTTTGTGTCTATTTTCATATAGCGTGATATGACTTCTGCGATATCTTTTTTGATCATCTCCAGAATTTCGGGCGAGCAGTTGACGCGGTCGGAAATCAGCAGGATTTTCAGACGGTCCTTTGCAACCTCGCGAGAGGGTTTTCTGCGAAAAAGATTAGACAGTTTCATACGCGTCCCTCCTGACTTTTATGAAAAATACCGGTGACCTTCGTCCAGAACGAAAAAGTCGGTTCCGGAAGCAGATACGGGGTCTCCTGCCCCAAAATCCGCTGGCAGATGTTCCGGTAGGCGCGTCCCGCCAGCGTGTGGTTGCCGACGAGCGGTTCACCCTGATTGGTTGCGATGACGACGTTTTCATCGTCTGGCACGACGCCGATGAGCGGGATGGAAAGGATGTCCACCACGTCGTCTACGCTCATCATATCCCCGCGCCTGACCATTTCGTAGCGCATCCGGTTGATGACCAGATCGATGCGTTCAAAACCAGATGCCTCCAAAAGACCGATGATACGGTCCGCGTCGCGGATGGCGGAAACCTCCGGCGTTGTGACGACGAGCGCCCGATCTGCACCGGCGATGGCATTTTTAAACCCCTGCTCGATGCCTGCGGGACAGTCTAACAAAATGTAATCAAACTGCTCTTTTAAGTGTTCCACCAGCTTTTTCATCTGGCTTTCGTTGACAGCGCTTTTGTCCCTTGTCTGCGCGGTTGGCAAAAGGTACAGACCGGGATAACGTTTGTCGCGAATCAGCGCCTGCTTGACGCGGCAGCTTCCTTCCACGACGTCTACAAGATTGTATACAATCCGGTTTTCCAGTCCCATGACGACATCCAGGTTCCGCAGACCGATATCGGTATCGATCAATACAACCTTTTTTCCAGCCGCCGCCAGACCGGTTCCGACGTTTGCGGTCGTCGTTGTTTTTCCGACACCGCCTTTTCCTGAGGTAACGACAATGACTTCACCCATGGCATACGATCCTCCGATCATGAAATATTGGCGTTCCCTGAACAGGCTGCACTAAACAGGCAGTTCATTCAGTAATTCTTTGGTAATGGACTGCATTTGTATTTCGCCGTTTCGGACGCATGCCATCTGCGGCTGCCCCTTGCGGAGCCTTCCCGCCCATAAGCGGCTTTCCTTTGTTTTATATTTGAAATCTCCGATTTTTAATTTCTGCGGAGTCATTTCAAGCGCTGCAATAAAGTGATGGTCCCTGCCGTCGCCGCCCGCATAGGCGTTTCCGGCAAGCCTTCCCAGAACGATGATATCCTTTGTGGAAATGATGCTGCAGCCTTCTTCCACGCTGCCTAAAATGACGATGCTGCCCTCGGTTTCAAGAATCTGCCCGTCTTTTAAGCTGCCGCGGTAAAACTGTCCATCGTCCCCGCTCGCAGATTTCTGCGCAAAGTACCGCGCCGCTTCCGCTGCGTTGGAAAACTGGTTCTGGAGCCCGGCATCTTTTCCGATGACACAGAGCACCTGCAGACGGCTGGATGAGGTGATCGTGTCCACGAGGATATTTTCCTCCTCCTGGGTAAGCGTCCTGCCCTCAAAGGACACCGCGACCTGCATATCCCCGAAAAAACGGGCTGAGTCGCGGAATTTCTGTGCAAGATCCAGACAGAGCTGTTCAAATTCCAGCGTATCATCCAGATAGATTGCAATGCCGTCTTTATAGCTTTTGAGAATTACGGTGTTTTTCATGATCAGTCTCCTCCCCCAACGACAGTTTCCAGGGAAAGTGCAGTCTGGCTGTCAGTCAGGGCTCCGTTTTCGTCCAGGTCGAAATACACGGTCATCAGCTGCTTGGAAAGCTGGCAGGCGTAGTCGGAGGAATAACCGTTTGCGATACGGATCGCCATAGAGACCTCCGGATTGTCGTAAGGCGCGTAGCCGACGAACAGACCGTGGTTTGGACGGGACTTATCTTCTTCGGCGGTACCGGTCTTGCCGGCAACCTCAACGCCGAAATCCTGATAGTATTTCTTGTTCTGGACAACGCCGCGCATGCCCTGATGGATTGCATTCCAGTAGGACTGGGGCATATCGATCGTATTGCGGACGTTTGCCGAATAATTGACAAGCAGGTTGCCAGAGGTATCCGTCACCTTATCTAAAAGCGTCAGGTCATAGCAGGTACCGCTGTTTGCAACGGTCGTCACATAACGGGCAAGACCGACGGTGGTGAAGTTGTTGGTACCCTGTCCGATTGCGGATACAACAGACAGTGCGTCAGAAATCTGCGGTTCGGATTCTTCAATTTCAATGCCGGATTTTTCGTTCAGTCCGTACATAGACGCATATTTGGCGAGCTTTTCATTACCGAGATCCTGATCGTATTTATCGCCGTTTAAGCCGAGCTGATAGCCGACCTCGTAAAAAAAGACGTTACAGGAGTTCGTGATCGCTTCGGATACATTTAAGCTGCCGTGACCGCTTCTCTTCCAGCATCGGGGCTGATAATCGGAGAAACGGGTAAAAATTCCCGGACACTCGATTCTTGTCGTCAAATCGATCACATGCTCCATCAAAGCCGCGGTAGACGATACCATCTTAAAGGTGGAACCGGGCGCCGTACGCATCTGGGTCGCATAATTCCACATCGGGCGGGAAAGATCCTCGCCGCTGGAGATCCGCGCATAATATTCTGCGTCGATGCCGTTTGCCAGCCGGTTGTTATCATAGCTGGGATAGCTGACGAGCGCACGCACCTCTCCGGTGTTGACGTCTGTTAAAACGCAGGATGCCGAATACGGGTCGAGAGCAAGCTGTGCCGGGGTGATCTCGAGGTTGCGAATCAGATTTACCATAAAGTTAAAGGCAGAAACACTGCCGGATTTTAATTCGGCGATTTGGTTTTCTGTCGGGTTGATGACATCCTGTTCGATCAGGATGATGCAGACCTGGGTTCCGGTAATCCGGTTCTGCTCGATCATGTACGGAATCAGTTTCTTTAAGAAAGTCTGGCTGTCCAGCTCTTCTAAAATGTAGGAAACCAGCTGCTGATAGACCTCCGAGGAATCGGAATATTTTCCCTCCAGGGGAAGCTGGGTCACGTCGATCCAGTTTTTGGAGATCGCGTATTCCAGATATTCCCGGATGCTGATCGTCTCATTGGTCGTCCAGTCGATGTAGGTCTGATCGGTTTTATCTACGCCGGATAAAATATTGTTCTCCGGCAGCAGGTTGTTGATGATATAGCTTTCATATGCCTTATATTCTGCAGGAAGGCTCTGATAAGCGATCGTTCCGGACAAAAGCTCCTCGGAGAGCCAGGTAAAGACCTCATCGCGCCGGGATAAAATCGTCTGATAGACGCTGTGCTGGGTTTCTCCTTCGACGGCAGCTTCCATTTTGGAAAGCTCGATCACGTTATTTTTAAACAACGCGCTGTATACATTATCGATCGGAATCTTTAGGTTCGCGCTGGAAACATCGGTGGAATCATAGTTTTTAACGTTGATGATTTTATCCACCAGAATACCGGCAACGAATTTTTCCAGGATATTATAGGCGTCCGCCTGGAGTTTGCTGTCGATCGTCAAGTAAACGTCGTTTCCGGCAGTCGCGTCCACATGGTCAAGCACTTCTACCTCCCGACCCATCCGGTCAACAAAGACTGTCTCATAGCCCTTTGTTCCCTGCAGATATTCTTCCATGACCTTTTCGATGCCAGCCTTGCCGACGACATCCGTCAGCTCGTATTCTTTGACATCCGGCGCGCTCTTGACGCCGTCCATGCCCTCTTTACTGTTTAATGCGGTCAGTTCGTCCGTTGAAATTTTGCCGGTGTAGCCGAGGATCTGGGAATAATACGGTCCGTCCTTATATTTGCGGATTGTGTCCTCCGCAACGGAAATGCCCTCCAGCTCGTCCTGGTTTTCTGCAATTGCGGCAACGGTTTCTTCCGAAACGTCAGTCGCGATTGTAACCGGGATATATTTCTGATATCCGGTGGTTCCCATCGTATACCGGATCGCGATGATGTTGAGCAGTTCTTTTTGGGTATATCCCTCTCCGACTGTAAAGCTGTTTTTATCGTTCGGATCAGTCAGTCCGCCGATTGCGTAACGTTTGGAGCCGGCGAGATATTCGATAATATCCTGCGCGGTTGCATTTTTCTGGCGCTCTTCCAGATCGGAAATCCGGGTGATACCGTAGACGTCAGCGATAAAACGCAGCCTTCTCGAGCCAGTCACGCTGTAGGCAAATTCACCGTCGTCATCGATATAAATATTGAAATCGCAGCTGATGCTGTCGCCGTTTTCATCCAGAATATGAAGGACTTTTTTGAGGATACCGTTAATTGTGGCATTTTTTTTGCTGGATTCATAGACATCCTCGATCGTGACAGAGCTGGAAAGCTCGTTGTAGGCGAGCGCAATGCCGTTTACGTCGTAAATATTGCCTCGCGTGCTTGCAATCGAACGCTCTTTTTTGATTTTCAGTTCAAATTCCTGCTGCTTGTCCTCGCCCTGTACGATCTGCAGCGTAAAAATGCGCTGGAACAAAAGGACTGCCATCACAACAAACATGACGTACAAAAAAAACGTTCTGGAACTGATAAAATTGATCAGAAATCTCTGAATTTTTTTCAACAATTATTCTGTACTCCCTCGATCCGCACACCAGAGCCATTTGTGCAGCAGCAAAAGCAGCGGATAAAAAATAAATGCAACAACGATGGTGTAAACTGCTTCCGGTAAAATGATATGTAACAGATAGTAACCGATGTCAAGGCGCGCCCGCATCAGAAACATAATCAGATAGCAGACGAAATTGACGCAGAGGTCTGCAGCGGCAATCATCATCAGCGGAAGCTTGATATCTTCGGGATAAAAAAGCCGGTTCGCCTGTCCGCATAAATATCCGACATACAAAAACAGCAGCGCGTAAAAACCGAGCAGGTCTCCGGTAGCACCGTTCTGGGAAATGAGGCTGACGCCGTTTGCCGCAAACAGATCTGCCAAAAGCCCACAGGCAAAGCCTGTCCACATGCCGGCTTTGGATCCCTCCATAAATCCGATGGATGCGATCAAAATGACTAAAAGGTTCGGTTTGATCGAGCCAAACGCAATCCAGGGGCAGACAGAGGTCTGCAAAAGGAAAAAGACCCAGATCAGGGCGGCAACTGTCAGAAATTTTTTCATAGAAAGAAGCCTCCTTTGTCAGTCACCGGTCTGCTGTTTTTGTTCCATTACAACTAAAACCTCGTCCAGATGGGAAAAATCGACAGCTGGTGTCACCGTTCCGGATTTGGTCAGGTTATTGGAGGAAGTGCTGATCGAATCGATATAGCCGATCAGAATTCCGGGTAGATATTTATCACTGATATTGCTCGTAACGACCTTGTCTCCGACTGATACGTTGTTGTCCGGGTCGGAAAGCTGGGAAAACAGGATCGTTCCGTCCGACTGTATGGACTGCAGGCTGCCGGATACGATTAAGTTGTTTGAGGTCGCAAGGACGGTTGCGCTGACGCTGCTCGTATCGGAAATGATGGAAATAACCTTTGCGTAGTGCGGACCAACAGAAACAACGCGTCCGACCAGACCGCTGCCTGCCATGACGTTATAATCGACCTGTACGCCCTCTTCTTCCCCCTTGTTGATCGTAAACGAAGAAAACCAGTTATCGGTTTCGCTGGAGATGACCCTCGCACCGATCTTGTCATAATCGGAATATGCCTGATCGAGGTCATATAAGCTGCGCAGGTTATTTAATTCGTAACGATCCTGCTGCAGCTGGTTGTTTTCGATCGTCAGCTGGTCAATCTGCTCCTGCAGATCTTTGTTTAGGGCAAGAACATCCTTTAACTGCGCCAGCTCGTCGGAACGGTCGGCTAAGTATCCGCCTATCGTTGCGATCCCGTTCTGGAACGGAACAACGACGTAGCCTGCCGCCTGCTTTAAAATACCTTCAAATACGTTGGTATTAAAGGTAAAAATCAGCAGAAAAGCGCAGACTGCAGTCAGCACAAGCAAAAGCTGTTGGCTTGTAATCGTGATTTTTTTTCGTTTCTTTTTGACTACAGGACTCATTTACCCATCCCTTCAATAGCATATGCTACAGATTTGTAATTGTCCTCTTTCAGGATGCGGCCCATGCCGAGCACGACGCTTTCAAGCGGGCGCTGCGCCTGATTGACCTTTAAGCCGGTGGATTTCTGCAGAAGCTCTGCGAAATGGCTGGTCTGGCTGGCACCGCCGGTTAAATAGACACCGTGTTTGAAAATATCGGCACCGAGTTCCGGAGGGGTTCTCTCCAGAATCACTTTTACGCTGTCGATGATGGTGTTGAAGTGCTCTTCCAGGCAGCTGTTGATTAAATCCGTCGGGATTTCACGTTCTACCGGAAGCCCGACTACGATATCGCGGCCGTATACGACAGCGCCCTTGCCCTCTTTTTCGAGATCGCCGATGGACTGGCGGATCGTTGCGGCTGTTTTCTGACCGATCAGAAGGTTAAATTCACGGCGTACGGTCTGGCGAACCGCTTCGTCGAATTTCAAGCCGCCGGTTTTGATCAGTCTGCTCAGCACGATGCCGCCGAGGGAAAGAATGGAAACCTCCGTTGTATCGTAGCCGATATCCACAACCAGGACACCCTGGGAATTTTTTACGTCGATGTCCATGCCGAGGCCGTCCGCAATTGCCTTTTCCACGACCATGATCTTGCGTGCCTTGACGTTCGCATCCTTGATCAGATCATAAAACGCGCGCTTCTCCACTTCCGTGATATCGGTCGGGACTGCAATATAGAAATCTGCCGGACGGATATTTCCTTTGGACATATCGGAAATAAACAGATGAATCAGCCGCTCCATGTTGTTGATATCCGCGATGACACCGTTGGAAAGCGGATGGCTGATCTGAATATTTGCCGGGGCTTTTTCATACATTTCATAAGCGGAATTACCGTAGGCAAATATGTTCTTTTTATTTTCGATGGCGATCATATTCTTTTCCATCATGACTGAATCGTCGGAAAGACTGTAGATTTTGATGTTGCTCGTTCCGAGATCGATTCCGTATGCGCAATTTGGCACCATGTTATTCTCCTTCCTTAGATCAGCCCTGCCTGCCGGAAACTGAAAAAATCCGAATCGCCGACAATGATATGGTCGGTCAGGCAAAGCTGCATCATCCCGCCAAGCATGGCAAGGCGCTTTGTAAGTTCTTTGTCCTCGGGGCTCGGAGTAACGTCCCCGCTGGGATGGTTGTGCAGTAAGAGGAAGCTGACAGCCCCGACGCGCAGCGCCTGCAGAAAAATTTCGCGCGGAGAAACGAGCGCCGCATCAATGGTCCCAATCGAGAGAAGCTTTTCCCTGATCAGGCAGCCTTTGCCATCCAGCAACAGCAGAATCGTGCGTTCGAGCATACCGCCGTCCTCTTCAAATATCGGCCTGCAATAGTCTGCCGCCGTTCCCGGGTCCGGAAAGGCGGGAAGCTTTTTGCGCTGCCCGAGGGCGATCCTTCTTGCCAGTTCAAAAATGCAGCAGATCCGCACGGCTTTTACTTCGCCGATTCCCCTGATCTGCTGCAGCTGGTTGCAAGATAAGCTGGAAAGTCCCAAAAGTCCGCTTCGGGAACCGAGCGGCAGGGAGAGCACCTGCTCTGCCAGCGCGAGCGCCGGACAATCCCGAAACGCCTGCGGGGCGTCCGGTCCGGGATTAGGTCCTGTACGCAGCATAATCGCCAGAAGTTCGGCGTCTGATAAGGATTCTGCCCCTTTTTGCAGAAATTTTTCATACGGGAGACGGTCAGAAGCTGTCAGCTGTGTTTCTTTTTTGGATACTTTCATTTGGTTTGTCCTCCATTTTCCTCTCCATGAAAATGCAGGACAGCATGCTCTTTTGTCTCCCTGAGCTTTTATCATATTAACATAATTCTTTTTTTCTGTATAGAAAGAAAAGGCACTTTTTTTCGCACCGTCCGACAGCTGGCGATTATTTCTGACACAAAAGGGCAGAAACGACGCCCTTTTTGACGCACTGCTGCAGGGATTTCAGGATGCCGAATTTTGCGTGCTGCCAGGTCAGTCCGCCCTGAAAATAAACGGCGTAGGGAGGCTTGATCGGACCGTCTGCGGACAGCTCGATGGAAGCGCCGGATACAAATGCCCCCGCCGCCATGATGACCTGACTGTCATAGCCGGGCATATCCCACGGCTCCGGGGTAACAAAGCTGTCTACAGGAGCAGCGTACTGAATACCTTCACAGAAGGAAATCAGTCCTTCCGGCGTGCCGAATTCGATCGCCTGAATGATATCGTAGCGGGGGGCGTCCCCGGAGGGAACGACCTTAAAGCCGAGCGTTTCATAGAGGTTCGCCGCAAAAATCGCACCCTTTAATGCGCCTGCGGTGACGGTCGGCGCCAGGAACAGTCCCTGATAAAAGGAAGGGAGCACCTGCAGCGATGCGCCGACTTCTCTTCCGAGTCCGGGAGAGGTTAAACGAAAGGCAGCATTTTCCACGCAGTCCTTTTTGCCGACGATATAGCCGCCGATCGGTGCAAGTCCGCCGCCCGGATTTTTGA